>OLPV01000136.1_pt1 | contig 70004 bp, 54 predicted proteins | sample 1671961 | NCBI WGS metagenome assembly OLPV01 (sample SAMEA3136630, study PRJEB25190) | human gut metagenome | biome: human gut; feature: human-associated habitat; material: faeces | place: Austria | collected 2013 | reverse complement strand
GGGCATTGCCTGCTTCTTCCATACATCTTGCAATTTCATTCATCACTTTCTCAACAGGTTCGCCCAGACGTATTTCATTAAAGAACGGCTCTACATAAACAACTGGGCACACATTTTCTTCCTGCAGTCTTACCTGTACTCCTACCATCTGGACTCCATTATTTTTATTCATCTGCATTACCTGAAATTCTGCATTCTCATATTTAGCTGGGAGAAAATTCCGAATATCTTTTGCTACACCTTCCGCAAATACCTTTTCTGCTATCATCTCTTTTACAATCATTTCTTCTGTTCTCCCTTCTTCTTGTTCATTTTCTTTAAATATTCCTGATATCGTCTTTCTGCTTTCTTTTTGTCTTTCATTGATACTTCAACCTGCATCTTGTATCTCCTTTCTTTTTGTCTACTGAATCTTGTTAATCTGCAACAGGCACATCAACACTACTCCTATAATGCCACCTACTAATACTCCACAAATAAACTTCAACATTGTTACTTTCTCCTTTTTCATTTTCTGAGGGTTTCAGGGATTCTCCCTGACAAGCTGCCGCAGACTGCCAGACAGGAAACCTGTGTGGCAATCCAAAGGCGTTGCTTGCTGGTATTGTGTATTGCTATACTTCACCTGCCGGACAATATATTTGACAGTTTTCACACTGCTCCATGCAGCTCTCTTCCAGCACTTTTTCAGCAACAATTCCAAGCAATTCTCCCTGATTTTTCTCATTTTCTTTCAGAGTTTCAAGAAAAATCTTCAAAACTTCTTCACTGTCCACATCCTCTTCCATCGTCAAAATCAGGTCTTTCTTATGCACAACTGCCAGCTCATATTTCACCATTTTCATCTTCTGCTCACCTTCTATCTCTCGTATTTTTTATGACTTTCCAGACTCTTTTTTGCTGCTTTTGCCCTCTTTGTAACCGCCAGGTTTAACTTGATACAAAGCTGATCATTGTAATCTTTTCCATATTTCGGAGGCTCATCTTTTACCTGATACTGCTTTGGAAGTACAGTACAAATTGCTTTTGTGGCAAGTCTTCCGATACGGTCATTATCCAAATGCAGTACGATCACTTTCACTTCTGGATGCAGCTTTAATGCTCTGGTCAACGCTGCAGGGACCTTACTTTTTTCAATTTCTTTTGCTGGCTGATAGACGCCTGCAAGAGACAATAAATGTTCCTCTCTCCACTCCTTTCCCTCTGATTTCTGCAAGGTTGCATAGGACAACAAATCGATTGCTGACTCAAACAGATGCACCGTTTCACTTGGTTTTTCTGAAAAAACGGAAAAAGAATAATTCTTATCGCTTCCATTTGCCTCACCAATAAAGCTTGTCCCGGTTCCCCGAAGAGCTGCATATTTCGGACTTCCTTTCGCATCCATTCCTACAAATACTGCATTATGATGAAATGCACTTTCATAAATTCTTTCAGAATCCAGACAAAATCGAATGATTTCTTTGTCGATTCCTCGTTCCAAAAGATATGCAATCACTTCTGCATTGTCCTCATTTTTCTTTGGTAACAGCAAATGTTTTTCCATCGGAATGTTCTCGGATACAGAAAGAGGCGGCTGAATATTTGCCTGTCCTGCAAGCAATTCAACCGCCTCTAAAAAGCTGTATTCTTTTACTTTGATCAGATAATCCAGTGCTGATCTGCCACCGATTCCCCTGCTCCACCACATCCATTTTCCATTGGATATTTTCAAGCTGTCGTGTGTTCTTGTGGTGTAGGTGTTGCCGGAAAAATGAACCAGTTCATACGGTTCATAATTTTTCAGGTAGGTGAGTAAGTCCATTCGCTTGACTTCCTGCATGACTGATGGTGGTATATATGGCATGATTTTCATCCCCTTTCCTGCCTGGGATTGATATGATATGGTTATATCAGGGCATAAAAATAGCCAGGTGATTCCTTTGGGTGGAACCATCTGGCTATGTAGCATTACGGTATTATTATTATTTATTCAAACTCAATATTACGAATTTCAACAAATTCATCCATATTTTCTGTGAGTTTCCTCCATTCAAGTAAATTATTATTTCTTTCTCCGCTCTTATAATATTCTCTGGCAATTACGCAAATTTCCACTCTACAGTTTATTTTATTACGAGCTTCTTTTTCAAAATCTTCTACTCTAATTGCAGTTTTCTCCATTAATCGAGGCAGATTTATAAATAACACATTTTTTTCATATTCTGTACTAATGTTATTCACAACAAGAGCATATAAGAGTCGTAGAATTGGCATTATGTTACTAATTTCAATATTAATTACTCTATACACAACCATCTTGTATACACTCTTCGAAAAAACTTTAAATTTTTCTGTTTTCTCTATGGCAAACTTCATTCTGCTAATTTCTAAATAGAAAATTTGCAATAACATTATATCCTCTTCCGAATATAGCCATATTTTTTCTTCCATACTTGCATATATATCTTTTTCCTGATTTGATTTTTCATGCTTCTGCTCCAAATTTTCAAGCAATACTTTCTCTATAACTGCTAAAACATTTGACGAAAGATAATATTCTTGTAATGCTTTAAAATATTCTTCTATTACATTTTTTTCTTCCATCGAAATTGATTCTTTTTGTTTTATTTTTAAAAGCAATAATCCTATTGCAATTCTATAACTTTGCTTATTCCGTTCTTTGATTTGATATGCAGTATGTTGATTCTCCTTCCAATATATATTGGTTCTAATCAATTTGGTCATCGCTGAAAAAAATCTTTTATAATCTATGGCATCTAATTGAAAATCTGGAAGTATATCAATTAGTTCTCTATATGATCCTGTATGTCCCGAAAAACACTGTTTATTACTGTCTTGCTCAATTAATTGTAATGTTCCTTTCAAAATAACATCATCATTTAATTTGTAACGTTCCTTATTTATATGGTACAAAATATATTGATGTTCACAAGTCTGTTTTTTCTCTAATTGTCGATATAAATATTCTTCATCATTCTGCTTTAAACAAATTAATTGCGCTAAAATAATCAACCGTTGTAATGCATCTGCTTTTTCTTGTTCTTGTCCATTCTCCATCAATTGTCGTATTTGAATTATAAGAGTGTTATACAAATCATCATTAATTTTGTATTTTTCTTTTGGTCGTTTTAAGTAATTTACTGGATCGTAATATGTTCGTCTTTCATTAGTTTTCATAGGGAATTTCAAAATTTTTTCGATGCGTTCACCCTGTTCTTTTTCTGTATATGCATTGCATACACCTTCCAGTATTTTATTAATTCCTTTAAAATTATCACGCACATTACTACTGCAAAGAATCAACATATAATCTAAAATTTGATCCAATACTCCAAGTGAACATTTGTAACACAATCTTGAAATAATTTGTGGAAGAATCTTTGCTGCATTGTCATAAACTGACGTAGACCAATTAGCATTTTCAGGCTTTACATTTTTGCTCACTAATTCAAGTGCTTTTAAATATTCTTGTATACACTCATCAACTTCTCCTTGCGTCATTTCCGAAAGTTTATTTCTTCCAAACAAAACATCTAATTCCTTATCATTCTGTGCAACCAGCATCTGTATTAAACACCAATGCGGATAATATAAATATAATGTTTCTATCACTCTTTGAAAACCTTTTGTATTCGTTACCATTTGTATTCTAAATGGATGTCCTGTCTGCTCAAGGAATCTTAAATAGTCTAATGCATAATAAATTTTTGTATTGGCTCTGCCCATATGAGATGTATAAGTAACACTTAAATCATAATTCGTCTGTAACGCCGTCTCTGGTTTTGTATCATCCTTTTCATTTAAATAAGCACAATACTTTTCATTTTCTTCCCACCATCTTACATCCTCAGTTTGAATACAATTTTCCGATTCTGCATCCAAATTTGCTCGCCAGTTACCCTGACGAATAAAGTTTAACAATGAAACAATACATTCTTCCATTGAACATAAATATTCATCTTTGTTATTTTTCACTAGTTGTTGACGAATTTTAGGGAGAATTTCTCTAAGAATCTGTTCACCTTTAACGGTTTCACCAGCCATTGCATACATACAACTTTTTATCATTAACCAATACCAATCTCCTTGTGTCAAATCCCATTTGTTTAACAATTCTATCAGATTTGCATCATCAAAACGGTACATTTTCATCCACCAATTATTTGCATATAAAAATTGTTTTTCTTCATATTTCAACGTGGATTCTAGAATCTTCGCTCTGCATAAATCATATTTTTTCCAATCAGCCAATTCTCGAAATGCTCTCAGCAGTTGTAGATAAATATATTGTATTTTATAGTCTTTTTTTTCTTCATGCTGCTCCAATATGTTCCAAAATTCTTCTGCCGTTTGTACTATAATTGGACGACCAACAATATTCAAAAACTTCACATACTCATACATATATTCCAACTGAATATCAAATGATATGTCCACAAACTTTTCTTTTCCTCGAAAAAAACTCATTTTCTCATCCAATTCTTCCAAGATTAGATTTACCTTATATTTCATTTTCCATGGTAAAAATATCCATCCTGGATAAGATTCATTTAGAATTTTTAATTTTTTTGTTTTTTCTTCAAAACTATTTTCTGCTGATAACGATATTTCACTGAAATCAAACCAGTTATCTCTTTTTTCCTTCTCATCAATCAATCCTCTTAAATATTCGAAAAAACTCATAAGTCTTTCTGGAATTCCTTTTTCTGGATATGCTTCTTGCAAATCCACCACAATAATATTCTTATCAAATAACAATTTTTGTTTTGCATCAGAAATATGTTCAACCGAAATCATATATATTTTTTGAGAACTACTTTTTCCCAAATTATCATGAATCCAACCAATCCAACTAAGGAAATTAGGATCTTCGCAGGAAAATCCTATCATACAAAATACATTTTCCAATAGAGCTTGCTGAACAGTATTTACCATCGCTGCAAATCTTACAGGATATGTTCTATAATCTTCTTCTGTAATAATAAATGGACGTTGTGACGGAAACGATCCATGAAGTTTTAAAATCCTAGGTGCATCATTACTATTTACTAAATCCTCTTGATTCACTACTACATTATATCTTCTCTTAGAAACCTTATCTGCAGCACGCTCTAAAAGAGTATCATAATTTGTTGTAAACACATCTCTCCACGGTAATTCCATTAATTTGGTATACACTTCTGATGGACCATAATCTTCATCTGGAATTGCCTCTTTTAAAATATTTTCCAATTTAGGTCGTCCTACTGTAATTTCAACCTCTTGCGCTAATCTAAGAGAACTGTTGTATTCTTTACCAGGTCCATCATTTCCATATACCGTTTCATAAAACATATCAGATAATTCATTCCAGTTTTTAAACCATTTGTCCGTTGATGAAAGTTTATCTGCATTTTTTGAAAATCCGGCTCCAATCATCACAGCTGCATGATTTGCTGACATCGCTTCCGCTATTTCTCTTATGTAATCCATAAGCATCTTCCTCCATATATTTCCAAACGAAAAATATATCTACCCTATCAATTCACAATCCTTCAGTACCTTCTCTATCGCCTCCCACGCTGCCAACGAAGGATTCTCCTTATAATACTGATATCCTTTATATTGATGCAAAGTATATCCATTTTCCTGATTTCTCTGCATAATCTTCTTCGCCCTATCAATAGCTGCAATTACATTGGACAAATCCATTTTATTAAGGCATCTCTTAAAATTATTCTCTTCCTTGAATTCATCCATATTTTGAAACTTTTCTCCAAATGCACGATTAATCGGTGTAACGTACTGTTTTCTGTGAGATAATGAAGCATTGCAATTTGTCATATGAAGAATAATCCACAAGTCGAAAGTGAAATTACTGTACCCAGATTTATATTTAATCTGCTTTCCTATTTTTTCCGCTTTCTTCATATTGTCTAATGCTTCTTGAAACCCTTTGACATGAATTGGTTCATCACTCTCATAATCAAAAAAGTGATAAATTTCTATCTTTCTGGTAACTGTAAGAGATTTCGCATGCTTTAATGGATTCTTCCTCACCGGACAATCAATGGACACCTTACAGGACGCTTCTTCTGTATTATTTATCGCATCTTGCAACCATTTTAGATACCACTGCTCTGTTTCTCCCTCAACGCTGAAATAATATTTATTAGTTGGTTTTCTCTTTGCCATGCTTACTCCTCTTTTTCATCACATAAAATCTCTTCAAAAATCGGTGTAAAATCAATATCTTTTATTGCTCCATACTGGCTGATAAAATATTTGCTCATATAATCTTCATGCTTACGGACACCCTTATCACCCGTTGTTCCAAAATCAGATAATGCGTATAAGACACTGTCATGTGTATCATCGTCTCTCTCAACAAACTTAATTTCATCTCTCCGGAATAAGTTTGAATTCAAGAAAATCGGATTATGTGTATTAAATACGAGCTGCGCATGATGAATATTTACATCATCATTGTGAAAAACATTGATAATACTCATCAGTGCCATCGGATGAATCGATGCATCAAATTCATCTACTACCAATGTTCCTCCAGTCTGCATTGCTTTAATCACAAGAGGAAACATATTAATAAAACGAATGGTTCCATAAGATTCGAAAATATCTGCTGCAACCGCCGTGGTTTTCTGATCTTTCATGTTTTTAAATACAGAATATAATTTTGCATCCGGCTCATCATCGCTCACTACATACCCAACTGCATTTGAATTGATTCCGAATAATTTTGCTGCTTCATCGGTTGTTTTTTCAACATAGACTGCTTTTTTCTTCGGATCTGCAAATCTTTTAATCAACTGCATCGAATCCGCACGATAAATTACCATGAATTTATTTGCAAACCAATCAACAATCAGCTTTGTAAATTTTGGTGAAAAAATTAATTTAAACCCATTTGTCAAAAACAATTCTTCCTGATTCAAACTGTTTTTCGCGATTTCATTTATGCTTTCTGCATTCTGTTCTGTTATATCAGATAAATAATCTTTGATTACCTTTAAGTTTTCTACTTTCAGGCCTTCCCTACGTTCAAATACTCTTTCTCCATTGACTTCCAACACTTCTGCAAGAATTTTTCTTTGGTATTCATCTTCAAGAAAAGTTCCAAGATCAATCTGCAATTCATAGTGTATTTTAAATTTATGCTCTTCTCCATCTTCCTCATAAAATTCTATTTCAAAGCATACCGGCTTAGCCTCCGATTCATTATTATTCGGAATTAGTTCCAATGCAGATGCAGCCGGATTTGGAGAAGACTTTTCTTCGGAATTTCTAATATTTCCTCTCAAAACAATCGACCTTAATACATCCATTGCCCCAATAATATTCGTTTTACCTGCTGCATTTGGTCCATAAATAACGGAAGAACTCAATCCTTTTATTTCTTTTCCTTTTATTTTTGTCTTCATAAGACTATAATCTAATCCTTTTTGCTTCGGAGCAGCCATCATTGAAAAACTTGCCTCTTCTACAAAAGATTTATAATTTTTTGTTTTAAATTCCAGAAGCATTTTATTACCTCCATTCTGCTTATTTTTTACAAAATCTTATTTTTATTATAATCTTATTGTATGATAGAGTCAATTTATTATTCTTATTTTGCAATTTTTCTTCAAAATCGCATTTATTATAGTAAGATCAGGAAATCCTTATCATCACAAAGATTTTCTGACCTTGCTGTGTTTATTTTATCTCTCCCAATCCATCCTTCCTGTCACATTCAACATCTTTTCTTCTCGGAAACTGAGCATCCTTCCATTAGTTCCACCGACAATGATATGATCCAGCAATTCTATCCCCAGTAGCTGTCCGCACTTCTGCAGCTTTTTCGTAACTATCATTACTACTATGTTCATGAGCACATAAACTTAAGCAATTACCTATTAACAGCAATTCTTTTTATTCTTCATTCAACATAATCTCTTTCATATTAAATATTTTTACCGCTTTATTTGCTTTCGAATATCTATATCTTAAAAACCATTCAAATGTTTGTTCATGTGTTGATATGAATATCTGCCTATCCTCAAACTCGTATCTTAAAAGATCCACAAGTCCTACCATATTGACATCGTCTATCGTCTGCACCGGATCATCAATTAACAAAACAGAACACGGATTATGTTTTCCATAAACCTGATTCATACAAAGCAAAAATGAAATTGCAACTGCTGAAAGTTGTCCTGAACTCATGCTATACAAAATATCCTGCCTATCTTTCATTGAATTAACAAACTGAATACTATCAACAGCTTCATTTGTAGAAATATAAATACTTTTACCGTTAAATTTTTGTTGTAAAATTTTTGCAGTATATACATGCAATAATGGTTCTATATCACTAATAATTTTCTTTTTATACTCTTTTATTCCCTGTTTCAGTGCCTCAGAATACTCCTTTAATTTCTCAACTACCTTTTCTAACTTGTCAATTCTACTTGTAAGGATTTCTATTTCCTTATTTTTCTTATTCATCTCTGCAATATAAAAATTATGTCTTATTCCATTAATATACTTTCTTTTCTCACATAATTCTTCTTTGTTGATTTCAAAAAATAATTCTAGATTTTTATCATAAAATCTCTCATAATAATACTCAAAATCCTTCTCTTTTAATTGCATTGAAATTTCTTCTGCTACAGGTCTCAATTTTTCTTTTATTCTTGTTATAAGCATATTATAGCCAGGCAAAAGAGACTCCTCGCTTTTTTCTTCATTGTCTATTTCAATTTCTATTTTTTGAAGTAACTGTTCTAAATCAAATATTTTAGCTTTATTCTTTTTTACGTTTTGTAAATCCGCATAAGTCTCATCCGAAATTGAATTTTCCAATTTTATTTGAATTTTTTCTTCTACCTTTTCTAAATATTCTTCGTATATTTTCTTCTTTATATTTTGGATTCGCGTTGTTGTTTCATCTGATATTTTGTTTAATACATTTGTCTCTTCCTTTATTTTTTCATTTAATTGCTCTCTATCAGAATAAGATGCTCCACAAAGCGGACAATTTTTTGAACTAATCAGTTCTTCTTTCATTATTACGTCTGCTTTACTTACTAACGTTTCTCTTGATTCTTTCAATGTTGATATCGCTTCTTGAACTATCCCCTGTGTCCGCTTTAACGAGTCCACTTCTCCTAATTGTATTTTTATAACATCGATTACTTCTGCTTCTAATAATTCTTCCTTTTGGAGAAAATCCCAATTCAAATTATCAAATTGTCTTTTCTGAATACAATCTATAATTGTCCTATATCTTTTTTCTTTTTCATATTTTTCTTCTATATCTTTTTCTCTTTTTAATAAATTAATAAATCTATAAGCATACTCTAGTGGATATTCTTCAAATGATATATTTTTATCTCCATTGTATTCCTTTATATAATCCTGATACGGTAAATTCCAATGATAATCTCCACATTCTTGTTTATGCTCCGAAAAATATATCAAATCATCTATCTCTTTTATTGAATTCTTATATGTTATTTCATCTATTCGAAAGTTTTCATTGTCCCAACTAACATTTTTATTTGTATATAATCTACGATAAGTTATCGAAGTATCCTCTTGACTTTCCAACATTTTCTCTTTTAATTCTGTCAGTTTCTGTTTTTCTTTCTCTTGTCTACTTTTTAGTCTTGGAATATAGGAAGTATTTTTTGACTTTTTATTACTTAAAAGATCTATTTTTTTATTTACTTTTTCCTGCTCTTTCTCCCATTCTGTTGGAACATCAAGTAAAAAATTTAACCCCTCTGCTTTGGATTTTTTTGCAGCTTTCAAAAATTGTAAATGTTCATCTTGAGACAAGAAACAACATTTATCAAATATTTCTTCTATATCATCAAATTGTATTTCGCTTAAAAACTTTTCCTGATTATATATTTTCTCTCCATCACATATAATTTCTCTATTAAAACATCCGAATATATTATGAGGATTATTTTCCTTCGAAGCTCCACGTTTCTTATTTTTCGCCGGGAAGTATGTATATTTTATTTCAATACATTTTCCATCATTATCAAATAAAATTTTTACAAATGCTTCTTTCGTTTCATCAGAAATAAGAATCTTATTATCAAATGCTTCCGTCTTTTTTACAGCTAATTCCTCATTATATTTTCCAATTCTCTTTATGGTTCCTGTGAGGCAAAATTCAATAATATCAAAAGCACTTGTTTTTCCATATCCATTAGGTCCATTAAATACAATTAAATCGGATTTTTCAATTTCATTCACTTCATGAAAATTTTTAGTAAACAACTTAAAATTTTCTGCTTCTATTTCTCGTATTCTCATTGTATTTCTTTTTCCTCCTCTTCTAAATCCAGGTTATCAATCCATTTAAATATTGCATCATCCGTACCTATATTGTCGGTTTCTTCCAAAGAGTCCATTATTTCCTGCATCTTTTCCATATCAATTTTATCTTTTTTTATTTTTTCTTCTATAAAACTTGTTGCCGTACGATATTCTTGTCCTTCTTGATTCTGACGCATATATTCTCCAATTTTTAAAAATGGAAATTTTATAAATAAATTCATCAAAAAATCAAAAAGATAACTTTCTTCTATTTCATTTTTATATTGTTCAAAATTCTCTATCGTTAAGTACTTTTTACACAATGCATTAAATTCTCCAATATATTGATTAGCATCATTATTCATTTTGTCTGTATATAAAAATACATGTTTTATAAAAAAGTTCAAATCCTCTTCAATCGAACTTATCGTTTTACTTAACCCACTTATCGTTCCTGTTTTTCCTGTTTCATAATATTCTTCTTCCGATACATTTAAACAATAAACACATACAATATTTTTATCCATATTATTGTTATAAATATCTTCATTTTGTTTTATCGTTTTAAAAATAGAACTTGTATTTTTCCATAAATCGATTAATTCCGCCTGAGTCCTTATATAAAAAATCAAATAATAACTCTTAAATCTTCCTGCAAAAAATGACATTTCATAATCTTCATATTGAAACTCAATTTTATTTTCTTTCTCAAATAATGCTTCTATAAATTCTCTCATTCTCCATCTTTCTCCATATCTTTAATTAAATTTTCTGCCTTTACAAACTCTGGTCTTTTCGGCACATAAATACTTTTCTCATCTCTATTTTCAACATTTTGACCATCTCCAATTTCATCGCTGCGGATTTTTATACAACTCTGATTCCAAATATTTTCCTCAGCTTCTAACCTCGTAGTTACAAGCTGATCCGCATCAAAAATAGATTCTATCATAACTGAATTTTTATCCATTGCCTGCTCAATTCCTAATACAGTATCCTCCGCATCCGAATTAGTGATTGCCGTTATAAATGCTGTTTTATCATAATTTCTAACCTTTAATTGTCTCTCGTCTTCTTTGCTCATAAATCTTTCCGATGGTATTTCTTTTATTATTGGAAAAACGGATTCTATTAATCCATCCTTATTGCCTAAATCAGCTATACACGCCCTGTCTTCTATTTTCTTTTCACACTCCGGTCTCAAATTGTAGCAAAACTTGACAAAATCCTCTTCATTTAAATTTTCTTTTCTATATTCCGCTTGTTGTAATTTACACCCAATATCCTGACACGTATAATCATTACTTCGTTTGCATTTTTCACAAAATTTTTCTAAAGTCTCTATATACCCTCTCTTTAAAGCTAATACATTTGCCTCCTTTTCATTATTTTCAATAACGCTATCCATTATATCTTTTATTGTACTTAATGAAATTTCTTTTACTACACCATTATTTTCTTGTAATTTTTTATGCCGTTCAAGAATTGTTTTATCTATATAATTTAATATTTTATCAGCTAAATACTTATACTGCTCTTTAGACCATCCTTCAACTGTTCCTTTATATTTTTCCACTAATCCCACTATCTCATCAAATATTTTCGTTGCATCAAAATATTTTAAGCCAGTATCATACTCATATATTGTTACTTCATTGCTAATATTAGGCACTGCAAATTTGTTTAATAAATAATCTTTCAAATTTTCCAACTCTTCTTTCAATTTAAGAATATCCTTAGAGTCATTATTCTCCATCACTTTTTTACAATATGTTATCACCGCATTATATCGCTTCTTATATTCACTTCTATCTATGCCAATAGGTTCTGTATCTATTGCTTTTAGCAACTCCTCATAAAAATGGGGATTGTATGTGAAATTTTTACATGCCTCATCAACTGCATTATAATAATTCAATATTTTCTGTTTCCAATTTTTAATATTTTCTAAATACTCTGTTTCAAAATCCTTATTTTGTATTCTTACCCTATTCGCTATATGAAGATATGCATCGGGCGCATCACCATTATCTTTTGTATAATAACCTTTTTCTAACATAAGCTGAATTAAAGGCTTCTTATACGCACCAAGTGCATTTTCTTTTTCATTTTTTACCTGATGAATAGAAATGTACTCCCGCTTTTCTTTTTCGCACTGATATACAATTGCTATATCTTCACATTTTTCCATTTCTATTGCATATTTATCTACTTCTGATACTTTATTGTCATCCCTCAGTTCAATTATTTTTTTAATTGCTAAATAAGCTGCTATTCTTCCTTGATATATAAACCCGCTCCATGTTGGAATCGCATCATGTTCAAAAACATTTTCCACAGTTGTACTCCTTTTAATTATATTTAATACTTTTTTCTCACATATATAATACACATAACTTTCAATAAATTGTCATCATTTGTCGATTTTTCAAGTTTTAACATTTCTCCTTTTCACCGCATTAAAGTTTTTCCTCTTAAAAAACTGTCACCAACATAATCTTGTAAAACACTTAATTCTCTTCAGTCGATTCAAAAGTTTCCCATCTATCAGGAAGCCCTTTAAAAATTCACTATGTTCCATTCTCACTGGCTTCTAATATAAAATTCTCAACCAAAAACAGATACTTTTTCGAATATACTGTATCTAGTTTTTTATAATTTCTGTTGATCCATGATATACAATCATACATTACTCCTTTTCTCTCACACATAATTGCTACCAGCCTACCTGTCATATTTATATTTCTTATAAATTATAACAAGTATTTTATGTTCATACACTATATCTTTAATTATAATCAAAAAGCAGGCAATGAAAAGTCACAAAACCTCTTCATCCGCCCACTTTTTACCTATACTCTCACCACTACCACTTCCACAACATCTGGATGTTCAACCACCGACATACTACAAAATACCACCTGCTTTTCGACCTCCGTCTACTAGGAGACAAAATATTCGACCGCATTTTCCGGAAAGAATTCCTTGAACTCACTGTATAACTGTGCCGCTAACGTCTTATTATGTGCAATGATCAATGTTGGTTTATTCAATTGTGCAATAACATTTGCCATGGTAAATGTCTTACCGGAACCGGTCACACCAAGCAGCGTCTCAAACTGGTTGCCTTTCTTAAATCCATCCACCAACTCCTCAATGGCTCTTGGCTGGTCTCCGGTTGGTTCAAATTCCGAATGAAGTATAAATTTATCCATCCTTTTCCTCCTAATCTATCCCTTCCAGCTCCGCCCGAAACATGATCCGTCTCGTTCCCCGCAGCTTATCAAACTGTATATCATAAGTCTGTGCCGGACGATCCACTGTCACGACTGTACCCTCGCCAAATACCTTGTGTACCACCCGGTCACCCTCTGCAAACATCACTTTCGGAAGCATCTGTTCACCGGCACCGGATGATACAATCCGGCTTCCATTGATGCATTCCAACTGAGTCGCATCCATATCCCCTAAGAACACGGACTGCTTCGCACTATATCCAGTATCCTTATTCTCATAGGAACTTAAGTAAAGCATATTCTTGGCACGGGTCATCGCCACATACAATAGCCTGCGTTCTTCCTCTAACTCATCCTCATTTCTAAGACGGTAACTTGGAAACTGTCCATCCACTAACCCCGGCACAAATACCGTATCAAACTCCAGACCCTTTGCGGTATGTATCGTCATCACTCGCACTACATCATGCTTCGTATCATCATCCTGTGCCGCAAATAATGCAAAATGACTTAACAGATCCTCTAATGGCAGTATCTCCTGATTCTGTTCTTCTAATGCATGTATCATACTGACAAGTTCCGAAACATTATCTAACCGGGTCTGATCAATATCCTGTTCAAGCGACACACGCAGTCCCATGTCTAAACAACGATTGGCAATGTCTGTACAGGAATACTGCTGATACGTCTCATGCAATTCCTTCACATTCTGATAGTAAGTGATCACCGATTCTTTCTTAATCTCTCCGGATTCAATACATTGTCCCAAAGCTTCAAACAATGAAATTCCGTGCTTCCCGGCATACTGCTTCAACTGCTCCACGGATTTCTTACCAAATCCTCTTCTTGGTCTGGATATCGTATAAGTCAGATCCATATCCCTCAGATTATATACCAGACGCAGATAGGCAAGTACCGTGCGGATCTCCTCACTCTCATAAAACTTCGCCCCACTCAATATCTTATACGGAACCTTCTTCTTAATAAATGCTTCCTCAAGTGAGCGCGTCTGGGATGCCGCCCGAACCAGTACTGCATGATCCCGATACGGAAGATTCCTCTCTCTGTCCTGTAGAATCACATCCGCAATCCACTCTGCCTCTTCCCGCTCGGTTCTCGGACAGTTATAGACCGGCTTGCCGCCATCAGCCCGGTTGCTGATCATTACCTTATCAATCCGGTTCTGATTTGCCTTAATCAGCGATCCCGCCGCCCCGACCACCTGCGGTGTACTCCGAAAATTCTCCGTTAATGCATAATCCTGCACATCCTCAAAATCTTCATCAAAACCAATCATAAATGACGGATCGGATCCTCTCCATGTATAGATATTCTGATCATCATCCCCAACAACAAACAAATTCCCATATAGACCACTTAATATCTTCAACAGCTCATTCTGCTTATAATTCACATCCTGATACTCATCACAAAGCAGATACTGACAACGTTCCTGCCATGTCCGTCTCGCATCCTCATAATGACTCAATATATATAACGCAAAGTTAATAATATCTTCAAAATCCAACGCATAATTATCGCATTGTCTCTTCAGATAATGGTAAAATACTCTCTCATTGGCATCCGTTACCGTTGCTAACTTCTCCTTCAAAGCAGTCTTGCCGGAACCCATCATCAATTCCACATATCCTAACATCTGCTTACTTGCATCTACAAATTCCATCAACTGTCTGGCAGTGTTATCTTTCATGGAAATGCCAAGTTCTTCTGCCACTTCCCGGATCATATCAATCTCTGCCTTCTTGTCTAAGATCGTAAATGTCTTCGGAAAAGACATGCGGTGAATCTCTTCCTTCAATATATGATTGCAAAAACCATGAAATGTTCCCGTAAAACTATTACAGTTATCTCCCACAATCTTCTTCAGCCGCTGCTTCATCTCTGCTGCCGCCTTATTCGTAAAGGTAAGTGCCACAATAGATGCCGAATCAATATAAAGTTCGGTGATCAGATATGCCATCCGGTACGTCAATACAAATGTCTTACCGGATCCCGGCACCGATGCAACCCGGATATATCCTTCCGTTGCATGAATAATATCCAATTGTTCCTTCGTTACTTTGTCCGGCAGTTGCATGTGTATCCTCCGATATAAAATCTCATTTGCATTTATTGTACTATATAATACCAAAAAAGTACAGAACAAACATTCGATTTGTTCTGTACCGGTGGTTGCCTCTGATATCCCTTGACGTATTCAGCGAAAACAAGTATCCTTTAGATAAGAATAACCGAGTGACCGCCTGGCTGTCCCTGCTTGCCACCCGCAATGTAGACGATCTTACAGAGATCCTCGCCGTCTATCCATGGCTGGAGGCAATCTATCAGGACATGGCGTCGTATCTTCACAAACCGGAGGAGGTGCTGACAATGTTTTCCGATGCTTTGAAAATCTTAGATAACAATACCGTACAATATATGATCGACGAGATGCAGAATACAATTGATGACCAGAAGGCACAGATTAATGATGCCCATTCACAACTTGCCGACAAGGATTCTCTAATCAACAATCAGGCTGCCGAAATCGCCGCATTAAAAAAACAACTTGCAACACAGCAAAAATAAATCTGTTATAGCATAATGCCCGGAATTTATCCTACGATTATTCCGGGCATTTATTATTTTTATGCAAATTCTAACAAAAACGTCCTGACAGCAACAACTATTTGGGGGAAATGGATTTACTGTCAGAACGTGGAAAAATGGCTATATGATTATGTATTTTCTACTCCAAATAATCAAATATATTAAATGTTTCCGGATCATCGGTCTCATCAAGAGAAATAGCAGGTACAACAACTGTGGTTGTAACATTTCCCGTCGATTTATTTATATGATAATATGTCAATGCCGCCGTATAAGATCGAAATAGAACTTTATACTCCTCATCCGTCACCTGATCCATTGTCCAGTAAAAATTATATTCTCCATCCATATTATTTAAATCCGGATTCTGACTTCTACAATATCTTTCTACTGCTGCAACAATTTGATCGTCAGAATAGGCATCTAATGTTACTTGTTCCTGTGTTGTCACCTCTTCAGTTGTTGCCTCTGTTGTGTTTTCCACCAGGCTTTCGGTTGTTACTTCACTTGTGGTCTCAATTTGTGTCGTTTCACTAGATTCTTGCACTATCTCGCTTGTAGGTTGCTGATCATTAACCACACAACCTGAAACAACAGATATTACAAATACAACCATTAACAATACACTACTTTTTTTCTTCATAAATTACCTTGATTCCTTTCATCTTCTTATGCCTTTTATCATATATGTAACAGATTCTTTATTAATGATAGAATGGTATGATTCACCCGCCCGGTTCCTTTGCACTTATAACACATTTGAAATTTCCAAACAGATCCTTTGTTAGTTTGGTCAACCCTGGACATTCTGCCTTTTCCTTTGCACACGGGACATACTGTCATGTATCTACTCATAATATTATGCTCCTGATTATCCTCTATTTTTCCTTAATCTTCTTAACTTTATTCCAAGCCGCCATTGTTTGTCATAAAAATATTCATTATTCGACCCACATTTCTCTTAATTAAATGAACTATTTAATTACCATATACACGAGAACCCACTTTCCATAAGGATTCATCACTTAGATTCACCCGTATCACTGGATACACATATGGTTTAATATCATCTACCGCCTCCGCAGATGAAACCATCCCCTCCGTTCCGCCATATCCACAAGTTGACACGCTTGTCATCATATTACCCAAACCATCCCTAACATATGCTGATGTGGAAGTTGCCATATCGCGAAGCCAGAAGCAATTTCTTGCATCTTTTGTAGTATATAAACTAGTCCTACTCTTTGCGTATTGCGTTGGATAAAAATCCATAGCATTTAACCGATAAGAAGCAGTCTCAAATTCGCTCTTAGATAAAATATAGACCTTATCTGTCGTACTATTTCCCGTGATTCCACTATTAACTACTTGTGTATCTAATATCATTGTCTTTTCTGCATTTGAAAAAGCTGTATTATAAAAGGATGTATTATAACTATAATCTATCCCACCCACATTATATGAAGCCTCATATCCATTCAACCAGCTTCTTAATGTGCTTGTTTCCCAAGTACATTCTTTCGGCATCTCATAAACCCAATTCCCAATTTCATTAGGGTGGCTATATCTTTCGTTATATTCCTTTGCATCCAATCCATTCTCTGCCATCAACAAAGCCTCATTTCCATTTAGAGACAGTACCAACCAAGATATCGGTGTCTCATCACTTGAATATTTATTAGGATATGTTCCAAACTTGACTGTACTCCATACAGTCGCCTCTTCCTTTTTATCCCAATGCGGCTCTTGCAACATATAGATTGGACTTTGGTACTTCCAATGTGCATACAACGTCTGATTTTTCTTTGCCTTCTTCTTTGATGTTATCTGTTTTCCTCCTGTTTTCTTCGTGTACCATCCAAGAAAACGATATCCTTTTCTCTGTACAGTCGGAAGCTTTCCATACTTTGCTCCCTTCTTGACTACCTTTGCAGCCGGATCTGAAACCGATGCACATGTATCAAACCAAGTAACGACCTTATTAGTCTTTTTGACAATTATTTTTGATCCAGAATATTTTTTTGTAATGAATTTAAACGCCGGACTTCCCTTTACAACCGTATAAGTTTTTGCCGGAAATTTCGATGCTTCTGAATAGTAATTTAATCCACTTTGCTTACCCAAACTGCGTAAGGTCATTGGAAATGATACACTTTTCAAGGACTGCATATCATAAAATGCCTTATTTTCTATTTTTTCTACACCCTCTGAAATAACCAACTTCTCAATACGTTTATTTCCGCTGAATACTGAACTCTCGATTTCTGTCACTTTTCTTCCCTTTATCTTCTTAGGAGTAACAACCTTTTTGTTTTTTCCTTTGTAAGACTCTAAAACGACATTACCTGTGTCCTCATCATATGAATAGCCAAAACCTTTGTAAGTTCCTCCATCAATTAATGTCTGTGCACACACCTGCACGCTTGGCGCAAACAATAACACAACAACACATAATGCTATACATTTTCCTATTGTATTCCACAAATTCTTCATATATTTCACCTCTCTACTTTATAGATATACTGTGCATTTATCCCTACCTTTTTGGATGAGCCACCGCCACAATCGTCATTACAATTGATCGTTTTTGTCACATCCTTATTTACATATATATATCGAGGAACCTTCCCCACATATTCCGAATCAACACACCTCATATATCTCACCTTTCCAGAAATAACGCCTGCTTTTATCACTTTGTACTGGTTTCCATCTACTTCAAAAACATCACCCTTTTTATAATTCAATGCTGCTTTTTTCTTATTTACCTGATTATAATTCTTAGACCGATATACATTTACTTTATTTGCCCCATTCGACGGCCATGTTTTCATATTGTTCCATGCCCAGAAATGCTTATACCATACTTTATTTTTCTTGCCAAAATTACATTCGTATAGATAAACCCCACTCTTATTACTGGAAAGATATATCGCAAAATGACTGTCAGTGTATCCATTTCTCCATCGGATCACATCTCCTATTTTCGCTTTTTTAAATAATTTCTTCATATCCGAAACATTTCTCGTTGAAGTAGTCTTTCCAATTTGTGAAAATGTGTTTACACCCGGTACATATGCATTATGAAAAACCTTGAGTGTCGTATACATAACTAATGCGTTGCATCCTCCACCTTCCGTTCCATTCACCCAGACTAGATTATTCATAACGGATTTGTCAGGATATTCTTTTACAACCTCTGCCAGACGCTTCTCTACTATTGTCTTTGCATTTACAGGCAAAGGAATCAAACATAGAACACCTACTATCAAAATGATCTTACCTATTGTATTCTTCACAAAATTCCTCCTTTCCTACATTCCGCAGTAATTATCTAACTTTGACTTTCTTTGCTTTACTCCATGCACCATATTGATCGTTTGCACAGGCACGAACCCGTACATAATATTTTTTCCTTATTCCAACTTCTTCCATGTAAATTTTGTCTTGCGTGCAACACGAACTTTATTTCCTCTTTCTATACGATTATCCTTTCGGGAAGCTATTCACTCCCCAATGGAATCTGTATTTCCGTCACAGGAATTATAGTATCTTCACCCTATTTTGTTACTATACAAATTACTACTTCAAAACTTTCTTAACCTTACCCTTAAATCCTGCTTTTTTAAGAATCTTCTTGAAACGTTTGAAGTTGCTGTTTTTCATCTTCTTATTTACTTTAATAACCACTTTCCTGCTATTAATTCCTTTGAATGCATTCTTTTCTATATTAACAGGCTGTTTTGTATTGATACTGATAACAGCATTTTTTTTCATTCCTTTAAAAGCCTTCTTGCCAACAGATACAATCATATATTTAACGTCATCAATCTTAACAACCGTAGGAATTGTAATTTTCTTTTTACCAGACGGAAGTTTAATGACTTTCGCCGTTCCATCTGTCGACGTCCTGACCGTCACACCTGATATCTTTGCTACCTGTGCTTTTGGTCGCTTTACCGTATTCTGTTTATTGGCAGTCGTTGTATTTGTGCCCGCATTGGTTGAGTTGTCTTTTGATGGCTTATTGTTATCTGAAGGAAGTGTATTGTCCTGCTTGTTATCGCCTGACGGTGTATTACTAGCTGAAGGCGGTGTATTATTCTCGTTCTTATTATCTCCTCCCGCTTCCTGATTTCCATTATCTTGAAAATTATTTTTAACCGTAATCTTACATGTCGCCTTGAATTCAGTGCCTTCAACAGATGCTGTAATCGTTGCCGTTCCCACCTTGATAGCAACGACCTTACCATTCTCAACCTTTGCAACCTCTTCATTATCCGATGTCCATACTACGTTCTTATCACTTGCATCCTCCGGTGTGATAGTTACAGTAAGTTGATAAATATCATCCGTATTAAGCTCAAGAAATGTTTTATCAAGTTTGATTGCCGTAACCGCAACGCTCTCCCCTTTTACAGTCACAATACAAGATGTGGTCTTCGCTGCATCTTCTGTTTTTACAATAATACTTGCTATTCCATTTGATACCCCTGTGACTACACCATCCTCAACAGTTGCAACTTTCGGGTTACTACTCGTCCATGTCACTGCTTTATTTGTCGCATTTTCCGGCAGAACTTTTGCTATTAACTGACATGTCTCATCAACTCTAATTGTTGCCGCCTTCGTATTCAATTCCACGCCTGTAACTGTTATCGGTTTTACGGTAATCGTACAAGTTCTGGTGCAATTTTGATCCTTTGTTGTCACAGTAATCTTGGCTGTTCCATATGCCTTTGCTATTACTAATCCATTCTTATCCACTGTGGCAACACTCGTATTGTCACTACTCCATGTAACATCTTTATAAGTCGCCGTATCCGGTCTAATATATGCTTCTAATTGCAACGTATCTCCCAGCGACAACTCCTTTGATGTCATATTCAAATCTACACGCGATACAGGTTCATACACCGTTACAACGCATTCTTTAACAACACTACCTGACATAACCAAAATATTTGCAGTTCCAACCTTGATACCTTTGATCACTCCATTATCTACCGTTACAATATCTTCATCCGAAGATGTCCAGGTTAATTCTTCCGGAGAATCTTCTGGCAGTACAGTTGCTGTTAAACGTAAGCTTTTTCCTCTTCCAATCTCGCACATTTCCTTACTGATTTTTATATCTGTTGTCGTTGTGTCAAGTGCAACAAACGTAATATCATTCACCTTTGCAAATGTCTCCGGATAAGTTCCTGTTATACCATGAATTGTTAAACGATCCGGATACGAAAACGCTGTACTATCAATTGTAGATACATTTCGATTAATCGTAATATCTGTCAATTTAGTACAATTACCAAATGAATATTTTCCTATTGATGTTACCTGCTGTGGCAAAACAATCTTCTCCAATGCAGGATCTGCATAGAAACAGTAATCAGGTATTGTTTTAATTCCTGCACCCAAACTTACTGATGCAAGCTTATCGCAATTTGAGAAAGCATATGCTTCCAATATCTCTAGCGAATCTGGTAACTCTAATGTTTGTAATGATTTACAATTTGAAAATGCACTTTTTCCAATAAGTGTTAGTTCCTCTAAAATAGTCATTTCTGACAATGCTTCACACCCATAAAACGCTTGTCTCTCAATGGTTTTTAAAGACTCTGCTAGTCTAAGCGTTTTCAAATTTTTACAATTTATAAATGCATCATGTCTTATAATTTGTACTTTATCTGGTAACTTAATTTGCACTAGAGCCGTACAACTGTCAAATGCATTTTGACTTATCTCAGTTGTATTATCTGAAAATGTAATATTATTTAATGATGTACAATTTTGAAACATTGCCTCCGAAACATATGTACACGCCTTTGGCATTTTCACTTCTTTCAACTTCTCACAATTGCTAAAAGTTGTTGTTCCTATAGTCTGTACTGCATCTGGAATTACAATTTGAGTTAAACTATTACATCTTCCAAATGCTCCATTTCCTATACTTTTTAAATTGTTATCAAATGTTATATTTTGTAAATTAACACATCTAGCAAACGCTTCTTGATCAATTGATATCACTGTATCAGGAATTGTAATTTGAGTTAAGCCAGTACAACTTCCAAATAATCCTTTCGGAATCTTTGTAATTTCTTGTTCAAATTCTACATCTGATAAATTAGAACAATTTGCAAATGGTCCTTCCTGTGAAAATGATAATTGGCATTCATTTAAGCTCTTCGGAATCTTTACATTATTTAACAAGATATCTTTTCCAAATGCATTTTCTCCTAAAAATCTGACATTGCTTGATAATTTCAGTGAAGTCATACTTTCACAATTATAAAAAGCTGATCCTCCTATTGACGCAACTGTATCCGGAATTACAATCTCCTCCAACGCAGTCGTATTAAATGCATTATCCTTTATATTAATAAGCCCCTCCAACAATTGCACTTTTTTAAGATTGCTACAATTCTTAAATGCATTAGTTCCTATATCCTTTACTGTTTCTGGAATTGATATTTCTATAAGACCAGTACATTCTGCAAATAAATTATCTGGTATTTCTGTTATACCTTCCTGAAAGTAAATAGTTTGTAACGAAGAGCAATAGCCAAACGGACCTATATGTTCACGAAAACCATAATCATACTGAATTGTCTTAATAGACTTCGGAATTTGTACTTCTGTCAGCTTAACACACCGTGCAAATGCAGAGTCCCCCAAAACGGTTAATGCATTGGATAATTTTAATGTAGTTAATTCCGAACAATTTGCAAATGCACATGCACCAATTGAAGTTACATCATCTGATATATCCACCTTTTTGAGATTTGAACACTTTGCAAAAGCCATCCATCCAATTCCTATGATACCTTCTGGTATTGTCACTTCTTCTATACCTGTACACTTACACAACAAATGACTTGGTATCTGTTTTAATTCCTTATCAAATATAACCTGCTTAAGATTATCGCATTTAGCAAACGGCCCACCTTCATCTGCATAGTCGTTTGCTGTGCATTCTTTCAGTTTACCTGGAATATAAATGCTCCTAATCTCATTACAGTGATAAAAAGTATTTGCTTCCATTGTCAGCAACTTATCGGGCAAATGAACCATACTTAAATTACTACACTCACGAAACGCACCTGCACCAATACTGGTCACCTCATCCGGTATTACAACACTCTGCAATGCTGTATTTCCCTTAAATACTTCCTTTGCGATTGCAACAACCGGATGTCCGTCTAATTCATCCGGAATTGTAAGTGCTTTCACATTGCCAGCATATTTTGTAATTGTCGCATTTCCATCATCATCCAAGCTATATTCAAATGTCTTGAATTCCGCATACGGCGCCACAAAACACTCTCCACCATATGTACCCGAACCACTTGTAATACCCGGAGAAGTGTAATATCCTCTACGTCCAACCCGCTTACTGGTTCCCGCTCTCTTACATGCATCTACACAATTACCATCTTCAATATGATAGCAAATCTTTATTGGGCTATTCTTTTCATTATAGATTGGAATAGTATTACTAGCTATTGTTGTACCGCCTACTGACAATGAATAACCTGTTTCCGCAAAGAGATAGGCAGGAAGATCAATACAGACTTTAGGCGCATTTCCATCAGTATATATCTCCACATCCGGTGTTGACTTAATGCCTGCCTCACCATATACATATCCTTTCGCAATCATTGGTATTTCAATCGTAAAATTAATATTACATGCCGCTTTCAACTCTGCCTTTGCTGAAAATTTCCAACTTGGACTTGTATAATTATCCAGACTTCTTATTGGTGAACCGTTCGTCTGTTCTATTCCGGTAATTACATTTGTTGTAAATCCAACAGTAGCTGATCCTTTTGCAGAATATATCATTTTTAATTCTACTTTTCCTATTCCTGCAATATTAAGAACTCCCAATGGAAGAGCCAGTTCCTTTTTACCGGAAAATGTACAGTCCGTATCCATTTTACCTTTTACCGCAAACCGATAATTTCCATTTTCTATTCTATATTCCACTACAATATTGTTAATTATACAGGATATCTTTCCTGAACCAATCTGCTTGGATAATTTCATTTCCTTTATTTTTTTACTTCCGTGAATCCTGCTTGCTCGTGTAGACGTATTTTCATATTCTATCTCACAATCTACCCCATCTGCTGCAACAAAATCAGCTAAATCAGCTTCAATCACACCCTCTGCGTCAACAGATTCTACCGCATCCTCATATGCCACAACCTGTGTATCAATTACAAGGCAATCTTCCTGCTCGTCTACTTTTATTGCCTTATATGTATATGCAATTCCATTAGAATATACAGCAAACACTGTATTTTTCTTGATTGCGACTGAGGTATCATATAATATAATCTGACCATTCGCGCCAAATTCAAAACTACTCGTTTCCGGAACTTCAACCACTCCATCTGCAAACTCGTATACATTATCATGATTTTCATCTATATTTGAAGTCTTTATAATATTTGCTGCATCCTGTAGCATTTTTTTGATTTCCGTGGATGTAATCTTTGTCTTTGGTTGAAATTCTCCACCAATCAGAACAAGCCAACCCTTATCAACTGCAATCTGATCATCAGCCGGATATGCTAATTCAGACCGGTCACTCATTGTATATTGCATCTCATCATCCGATTGATACCCCAGACAATAACTTAAAGTGTGAGCTGCAAATTCTCTGGTAACCTTACCATCTGGTTCAAATTTCTCTCCGGCATCTAAATCAATCACACCAAAATACATTGCTGTAATAATGTCATTATAATAAGTTGTACCCTTAATATCATCATAATAATCATCTGGTTTCAATCCTTCTTCCACCGTCATATTAAATGCAACTACAAGGTCATGGATCCACTCCGCTCTTGTAATAGTTCCATTTGATCCATACACAAGCTGATTTGAAGCTGCATGTGACTGTATTGGCAGTAATATAACAAAACACATGATTATCATAATCAAACTTCTTGATAATCTTCTATTTTTCATCCTTTTCTCCTCCGTTCATTCAAAACAATGTATTGTAACATACATAGGCAGGTACACACTCTATACCTGCCTAATGTTATTCCAATACTGATTACTACTTCAAAACTTTCTTAACCTTACCCTTAAATCCTGCTTTTTTAAGAATCTTCTTGAAACGTTTGAAGTTGCTGTTTTTCATCTTCTTATTTACTTTAATAACCACTTTCCTGCTATTAATTCCTTTGAATGCATTCTTTTCTATATTAACAGGCTGTTTTGTATTGATACTGATAACGGCATTTCGTTTTATTCCCTTAAAAGCCTTCTTACCAATAGATACAATCATATATTTAACGTCCTCAATCTCAACGGCTGTAGGAATTGTAATTTTCTTTTTACTAGACGGAAGTTTAATGACTTTCGCCGTTCCATCTGTCGACGTTCTGACCGTTACACCAGATACTTTTACCACCTGCGCTTTTGGTTGATTTACCGTATTCCGTTTGTTTACTACCGTTGCATTTGTGCCACCACTGGTTGAATTGTCTTTTGATGGCTTATTGTTGTTTGGTGGAATTATATTGTCCTGCTTATTATCTCCTGACGGCGTATTACTATCTGAAGGAGACGTATTCTCATTCTTATTATCTGTTCCTGTTTCCTGATTTCCATTATCTTTCTTTTCCGTCCAGATCGCATTTACAACAAGATCTGATGTGACGTTATCAAATAACTTGTCCCATGATAAGTCATACCCTGCTTTCTCACATGCAGGCGCAGTTGCTGCATTTCCCTCTAATACTTCTTCCGTCTTAAGAACCTGTTCTCCATCCATAAAGACTACCTTATACGATACTTGTTGTGGTGCCTTTTTCTTAAATCGAATCTTAACCGAAGAAGCTGACGTATCTTTTTTCTCCGTCCATCCACTATTCTTTGTAAATTTATACTGAACAACATGTACTCTGTTCTGATAAGTGTTCATTTTGTACCATGCTCTACAACGCTTACCATGAGAACCATATGAGCCATCGCACGTTACACCAGACTGACAGTATACTGCCCCATTTTCATTATTCCAATTCAACAGATAATAGGGATGTGACCCATCCATTCCTGAACTTGTAACTGTTACACTATTTGCTGCCACTCCATCATAATGAACAAAATTACCTGTCAATTCATAATTACCTTCTGCTCCTGCGTTCGGTCCGCAGAAATGATAGTACACAGAATTCACTAACACTCTCTCATTCGACGTAGGCAAATCCTGCTCGCTATCATACGTTGAACCTGAATTCTGCCACTCATCCTTTACTGTTCCTGCATTTTTCCAATCTGCCCCAGGAGAATTCGCCTGAACCTTCTCGTAATAGTTGTCATACTCTATCGTATAATCATCCGATGATAAGCCTGACGGAAGGGTATTACAATAATACCATCCATCTTCATTCACCTTAGGTGGATCTACATAAGTATCGGTATATGAGTTCTTACAAACTGAACATGTATGCTTGGTATATCCTCTTTCTGTTAAGGTTGGTGCTACAACCGTATTCACATATTTATGTCCTGTTGCAGGAATTGTCTCTGTATATGATGATCCACAAGAACATCTATATGTTTTAACTCCTGCCTGCGTACATGTTGGCTGAGTTGTGACAGAAGATGAATAACTGTGGGTATGGGCTGTTGTATATATATACGATATTGCATCCGAATTATTATTAATTCTGCCTCCCCCACCATACTGTGATGTCGCAATTGCAAAATGTAAATGTGTTCCCGTTGAATTTCCTGAACTCCCCATTGCTCCAATTTGTTGTCCCTGTGTTACGTATTGCCCCTGTGCTACAGATACCGAAGCCATGTGTGCATAATGTGTATAATAACCATCTCCATGAGATATTACGACACCATGACCATACCCTACCCAGTTTTTTTCGTCACCATTCAACACCTTAATGACTGTTCCTGATTTCGATGCTACTATAGCGCAGCCATACGATCCAACTATATCCTGTCCATCATGTGCAGAAGAATAACCTCTTGATAATGACGTGCTACTTGGAACTGGCCATAGATAGTTATTTTCAGCGGCATATACTTCAACACCATGAAATATAGTTCCTAAACACAATATCATACTTACAAATAAAACAACTTTTTTCTTCATATTCAACACCTCTTCCTTAATTGTATTACCTTACTATAACTTTCTTCGTCTTACTCAATCCACCACATTGCCCGTCAGAGGAAACCGCCTGTACTCTCACATAATATTGTTTCTTTCGTTTCAGCCTCTTCCAGACAATCGATGTAGAACTAGAATATTTGATCTTTGCATTTGCAAAATTCTTTTTCCGGGATAGCTGTATTCGATATCGCTTTCCATTATTTACTTTCTTCCATTTTATCTGAACCTTTCCGGAACCTTTTGCTTTTATCTTTAGGTTCTTTACAACGGTTGGTTTCTCCTGACCCTGTATTTCGGTCTTGTTTGTCTGATCTGTATTATGCGACTCGGTCGTAGCCGCTTCTGTCGTGACTCGTTCTGTTGTTGTATCCGGAACGGAAGGTGCCTCTGTAGATGCCTCCGTCTGTCCAGAATCCGTAGACGGTGCCGTCGGCAACGGCGGTGTTGTTCCAAATGGATTCTTCTCCGACGATAGTGGAAGATTACCATCTGTTTCATTTTTCCTATCATTGGTTATCGTTCCTTCTTCTAAGCCTGCTGATTGCACCTTATTTCCCGCTTTCCAAAGGGAGGTGTCACTCAAATCTACATAGATTGCGGGACGAATTCCGCAAATGATCTGAACCGGACATGCATCAATGGCAACCATCCCGGAAGTCAGAACATAATAAGCATTTTCCATATCACAACCAGAGTTACGCAGCCACCATGTATCTGCACAGGTTGTACTTGCATACATTCCCGGCTTATTTGCCGCATATGCCGTATTCGAAGCAATTCGTGTATTGGTTGGCTGTATATATGTACCTGAAAAGAATTGATATTGGGAATTGACTACATCGTCATAACATGGCACAAACACCTTATCTTTCGTCGGATTGGTGTCAATACCCCAGGTATCTTCGCTCCCTAACGTATTTAACGTCCGAATCTGTATTGCTTCCTTTTCCTTACTGTTAAATGCCGCATTATAAAATGTTGCATTTAACCAGTTTCTCAGATCCGAAGTCTCCCATGTACTCTTATTCGATCCTGCACAGAATTTTCCCGCATCCAATATCTTATCTGAAAGCAAATATGCATAATCTCCATTCCGCTCCAAAACTCTCCACTGTATTGCCTGTTTTGCATCTTTTTGATCAGCAACTCCATCCCCATTGGTATCATTTTGCCAATAGCTTCCAAAATAGACAGTATTCCAGGTTGCCACTTTCTCACTATTAGAACTTGTAGCAGCGTATACCTGCACCTGACTTCCCACAATTGCACCGCTTATTAACACACCAGCAATAGAAAGAAGTTTTTTCCAACCAGATATCATTTTTCCTTTCATTCTCCACACCTTCCATTCATCCCTGATTGCACTTATACACCAGTCAATTTGTCCCTCACATTCTTCAGCCGATACTTACTGATCGGTACCTCTTTTCCATTATCCATAAATGCTATTCGATGTTTGATCTGTACCACATGATTGCTATTCACCAGATAACTTCTGTGAACCTTAACAAATCCCTCTTTCTCCAACATGTCCTGTACTTTAGAAATGCTGATAGCCAAGAGAAAATCTCCCTCCTTTGTGACAAGATGAATCTTGCTGAGATCTGCTTCTACATAATAAATGTCATCCAGAAAAAATGTGCCAATCTCCTTGCCGACTGCAAACGTAACCTTCCTGCGATTCTGATTATTCATAATGTACTGTTCAAATTGATCTAATGCAGATTCCTCCATGAAGATCATCTGAAAATCCTTTAGGTTCGCCTTCAGACTTTCCTCATCCTGACAACAGATAATCTCCACCGTGTCATCTACCGAAACAATGTTTCTATACAGTCTTTGTTTGTGCTTTTGTAGCTTGTCCCCATCTGTTCCGTACAGTGCAATTCTCATCCTTTGAATCTCCTTATTCCCACTTATTACCAATGATAGTAAAATGATTTTTTGTTTTCAATGCATTTCAACCAAAGGACCGTTTTACAAACGAAAAGTCACTTTATACATACATTTGTTTTCTAAATCTATTACTTCCAGATGAGTATAAAAGATGATGTTTGAAAAAATTTTTCCGAATTTAAAAAAGAAGAACGAGAAATTCTCTTCCGAGGCAATCACCTCGCTCATTTCTCATTCTTCTTCGTGAATAGATTTTCTATATACAATTACTCTATATCCATAAATGCCTGTTGTGCGTGCAAATGTATCATTTCACCTGCACTGGTTTCGACCATGCACTGTAATACTTCTTGCCTTTCTTCTTCATATACGTCCGGACACGCAGCCACATCTTCTTGCCATCCGGTTTGTAGCCAATCTTTAATCCACCCTTATAATGTTTCAAACGATTAGATACTAGTTTTATTTTCTTGTATTTGCTATTTGATTTCTTAACCTGCAATTCTAAATAAGTACCCTTTGCCTGTTTTATCATTATATGAAGATACGGTACTCCGGCAGATGTCTTTTTCTTCTTTACCTTTAATTTCGGACATTTCAACATGTTATTTTTTGCAGTAGCCACTTCCGTTGATTTTTCTGATGATGAATTTTCCCTTCCAACACTTGTATCCCTCTCTGTTGTTGTTAGGTCTTCCACTCTCGTATCCTTCTCCGTCGTCGGTTTCTCCACACTCGTATTTTTTTCTGTTATTGGCTTCTCTACACCCGTGTCTTTTTCTGTTGTTGTCGGTTTCTCTATACTCGTATCTTTCTCTGTCGGTTTTTCTATCTGCGTTGTCTTTTCTGTTGTTACTGTCGGTTCTCTTGTCTCCGTAGTTGTTATCATATTATCTCCACCAGATTCTCCCGCCGATTTTGTATAGTCATAAATAACAGTTCCGTCTATAGCATACAAGATATGATCCTTCACATAATATCGCGGATTTGCAGGTGAAACCCATATATGCTTAATTTTTTTACAACTGTCAAATGCATATTTTGAAATATCTGACACCCCAGAACCAATATAGACATACTCTAATGTCGAAGAAGATAGCGACTTATACTTAATTTCCTGAACTGTATCTGGTATTACAATAGATTTCACACTCTCACTATTATAAATAGTCTCACCGCTTAGAGCATTCACAACATAATCCCGTCCATTATATTTTACAATCTCCGGAAGTACAATATTGGCAATTCCTATTCCATCATCCATGGCATATGCGCTACACTTCCCGGATTCTCCCATATAATATTTAACACCTTGACCATCCTGCTGCTTTTCATCTAATTCTAACTGCTGCTTTGTCTTCTCTAATGAAAAATCATGTTCTCCATTTGTTCCATCTAACACACCATCTATCATCTTCCACTCCTGTCTAACATTTGATGCAAATCCACAATCTTTGCAATAATTTGCAATCACCTGTGAATAACAATCCTCATAAACAACAGATTCTGGCAAATTTTCATGATCATGATCACTTACATCCACAAAAGCAAAACCTTTTTCATTCGCATATTTTTCCGCAGTACTCCCCTTTTCACCATATATTGTAATCTCGTCTCCCATAAATGCATTTTCACCAATCAAAGTAACCGAGGAGGGAATATACAACCGTGTTAATCTCGGACAATTTTTAAAACAACCTGATTTCATTGTTGTCACAGTATCCGGAATTAACACAGTTTGTAATTGTCCACATTTCTCAAAATCATAATCTCCAATGACTGTCGTTCCTTCTTCGAAAGCAAGCGTATTCAAGTATTTCAGATAATAAAAACTATGTGAGGCGGAGTTATGCTTAATCCCTTTTTTTACAAATAGTGCCCGCAAAAGATCGCCATCCATTATTTCAGTACAAGTCGTATACTCATTATCCGGAAAAACAACCTTATATAAGGCGTCACAACCACGAAATGCATGTTCTCCAATATAACTTACTTGTTTCAAATCTATCTCCGTCAGTAATCCCGCCTGATCAAATCCAAATTCGCGGATTGTTTTCAATGAGTCCGGCAATTGAATCTTACGATACTTAGAATATGCGAATGCATACGCTCCAACCCTTTCTACCCCCTCCGGAATCACATACTCACTCCCTGAACTTCCAAGTTTACACGCTGGATTCATTAAGAGTTTCTTTTTATCCCTTGTGTATAGAATCCCATCTATATCCATCAGATATGTATTCTGTTCTGATACCGTAATCTCCCTTAAATATTCGCAAAAATGATATGGTGAACCATCCGATCTTGCACCCTCGCCAAGATAAACATACTGTATTGTACTATTGGATACTGCATATTGACCCACACTTATCACTGTATCCGGAACAACCAGAACCTTTAATTTTGTGTTAAAATAAAATGCATGTGTTCCAACGCTTGTCACCTCATATTCTGTGCCGTCCTTAGACACTTTCTCTGGAATCACACATACGCCATCATTTGCCCCCTCATACTTGGATAGATTGTTATTGTTTTGTATCCCTGTATAATTGACACCAACCTGTGCTGTCTTATCTCTATATAACGTATACTTCACGCCCTGCGAATCCATATTATTCTCATCCAACACCTGTACTTCCTTCGTCTTCTCAATTGGATAATCATATTCCGCTGCCTGCACAATACACCTTTTCCCCACGATACAGATAAAGACAACTGCACATATACAGACTATCCTTCTGAAAACCATTATGTATTGTAAGATATCTTTTGTTCCCCTTATATTTCTTCTTTCTCGCATTTCATACCCTCCGAATTCTTCCTAACTCCTTCATTTCAACAATGAAATTTCTATATCTACTTTATCCATACAACCTTTCTAACACATCCGCATAGCCATACATCTCTTCTTCCTGATAACAGGCAAGCAGTACGGCATCCAGCTCCCGTTCTTTGCTGATCGGTGCCATGTTACAGGCTGCCAGCACAACATCCGCAGCCTGCCAAAACATCTGTCTTGCTTTTTCTGCATCATATAATACTCCTTTTTTCTCCGTCTGCTCTATGTATTTCTGTTGTGAAACATATAGTACAAATGGCAGCAGATCACTGCGCTGTACGACCAGTTGCCGGCGTTTATGCTCCTTATCATATTCCACCAGCCATTCTCTTGCACTGCCACAGCTCCAATCCACATCCTCCTTCTTCGTCAATTTCTTCAGAAGATCCCTTATATCTTCCGGGCATGCTTTCTCCGACTGCAATGTTTCCAGTCTTCCTAATGCTGCTATCACTTTCATTGCAGTTTCCTTCTGATTTGCAATATTAAACAGATCCGATATGTGTTTCATCGTCATGTTACGCACATCCGAATGTGTATTCTTTGATTGCGTTTCTGATCGATCACAGAATATTTCCGAACGCACCAGCGAATTATTAGACAATGTTGAATATGTGATCTTCGCAAGCTCTTTGATATTCTTTGCCAGATCCTCTGACAATGCACCTCCCGAACGCGATTTCAAATATTTCTGAATCATCCGATACGGATCCTTTCTGTCCGTCATCCAATATCTGCTCTTCCATACATTATAATCTGTCTCAGAAAGCCGCTGTTCTAACTGCTCTGCCGCTTCCTGCCGGATATACTTTAATACCTGGTTCCGATAACTTAATAAATACGAAAGCGCCGTGTTACTGTACCCCTTAAAATACACCATATTGTCTGCCATAAAGAATAGAAAATCGGATACCGGCAAATTCTTTTTTTCTTCATATTGTAACTGCAGTTGTTCCGTACTCCGTGTCGCCGACAGTCTCTGATTCACCATCAGATTCTTTTCAAACAGACGGATCATCTGCTGGCATTTATCAAACGACAAACCATTCTCAATCCCATACAGATAAATAATCTCATGGTAATCGCTGATCTGAAAAGACGGCTCACCAATTCCCCTTGTCAGGTATTCTTCCGTCTCTTTCTTATCTAAATGCAGTGCAAATGCCATTTCATATATATGTATCCGATTCGGTTTCGCATATCCCGTCATTCCAAACCACCTGCGCATCGTTACCTCGCTCGCAAGCTCTGCCCGTTCCGTCTGTATTTGAAATTCTGCATATGCCTTCCTGCGCAGATCATCTGTAATCACACTATCCAACGGCATATCACACATTTTACAAACAATAAACTCATCAAACCGAAAAAATTTCTTTTCTTTATATATCTTCTGTAATGCTTTGCACAATCTATCCTGTTGCATGCTTCCATTCCTCATCCTTGGTCAATCACTTCTATATTTACTCAATATATCCATCTAATTCATCCGGTTTCTTTGTGGAAGAACTCTTATTGTTCTTAGCCGGGGCTGACTTTGTTGTCTGCTGTGTCGTAACCGTTTCTGTCGTTTGCACAGGCTCCGGTCCTGCACTTATTATGAGCCGAAGATCATACTCTTCTCCTTCTTCTAATTCTTCTCCCTCCGGAATACTCTGCTCCATCACCTGTCCCGACGGAATCTCATTACTATACTCTTCCTGCCATTCTACACGAAATGTTATATTCTTAACCGTAGTTAATATCTGCTGTATTTCACTCTTTGTATGTCCGACACAGGAAACCATTGTCACCCGCTCTTCCGGCGTTTCCTTCGCATTCTCCGTTATACTCCCCTGTAAACCACTGCTATTCTCTTGCTCATTCTGCGTAACTACAATATCTTCCGTTGCATTCCTGACTGCATGTAACCGTGTCATCCGCCGATATCCTACCGAACCGCCAACAATCCCTATCAACACGAAAGCAATTCCCAATATCCATGCAACCATCCTGTCGGCTTGTCTGCCTTTCTTAGGTGTTTCTCCTGTTGCTCCCTCCCCATACAATTGCTGATACAATGCCGCAACACTCTGAAACCGGTCTTCCCCATGCACGGACATTCCCTTCATGATCGCCTGCGCCTGCGCATTGGTAAGCATAACGCCCGGCTCATTCCACAACGGAGTAACCTTATCTTCAATCGTTCGCTGAATCGCCTCATCTGGCGCATTTCCTGTCATTGCGTAGTACATGGATGCACATAGTGCATAGATATCCGTCCACGGTCCCTGCTTTCCATGAGAACGGTACTGTTCTTCCGGAGAGAATCCCCGCTTAAATGTAATCGTAACCGTTCTGGTCAATTCGGCATTTTGCAATTCTGCCGCTCCGAAATCAATCAGCACCAGATTATGGTTCTCATCGAATAACAGGTTATCCGGGCTGATGTCCCGATGTATGATTCCTGTCGCATGCATTTTCTCCAAAGATTCCAGAATCGGCCGGAAGATCTTCAACACCTCTCCTGCATCCATGGTGCCTTCTCTTTTTATGTATGCTTTAAGACTCTCCCCTTCAATATAATCCATTACAATGTATGCCGTATTGTTCGCATAGAAAAAATCCCTTACCGACACAATGGATGACAATTGATTAAACCGTGTCAGATTCCTTGCTTCTTTTAGAAATCGTTCCAGACGCCGGTCATATTCTTCTTTCTCAATACCGCCAAACAGATAGACTGAATTGTCATTTCCCCGGATCACATCTCGACTTACCAGATCGGACGGGTAATATTCCTTGATCGCAACCGGAATCTCCAACAAAGTATCCCATCCAATATATGTAATTCCAAAACTTCCTTCCCCTAATACCCTGCCCAGCACATAACGCTCTGCCAGACGGGTTCCCATAATCAGGCAGCGCGGGATCGGGGTATAACTTCTCTGCTCCAATCCACAATATGGACATATCTCTTTGTCCTGCAATTCATGCATGCATCCGATACAAAGGTGGTGCTTATTAATCTCCATACGAGTCTCCTCATCCCTTTATCTATAATAGGTACTATTATGCACACTCTTTCGTTTCTCAATTAATCTTATCATAATACACATTTTCGCATTGGGCAATTACAAAATTTCCATCCTTTACCTTCTTTGTATTTTCGTGTATAATTATAAGTAATTATTGGGTATTATAGATGGAGGTATACGTTATGAATAAACCAGAGAACAAGCTCGCTTTTTCCGTGTTAGCGACTCTGACTACAGGAATTGCATTAATCTATACATTTATTATGTTTCACCGCATCCTGTTTGCGGTTGTCGGTGTCAGTATTCTATTCCTGATCACTGCGTACATATTAGTACAGAATATTGTTGCATTTATCACTATGCGTAACAAGTCGATGAATGTTCAGATCAAGAATTATATCGATGATATTTCCCAACAGCTCGAAACAATGAATGGTGCTCAGTCGAAGCTCGGCAAAGCAACCTATCTCTACACCAGACAGGCTGCGGAAAAGGTCAGCACTTTGGAGAATAATTACGCAGAGAGCCAGGCTGCACTGTACAAGAATCTTTCCACAATTACCAATACCCAGAACAAAGCTACAAAATTAATGATCAAATATGATCTTAACAATACTACAAAACTGATCTCCACGATCAAAGATATGCGGAATCATTTATCGGAAACCATGGTTCAGGGCTTTGATCAGATCCAGCCAAACAATGATGACGTAGTCGCTGTATTAAATGATATCGTATCTTATCTGAAATCCCAGCCACAACAGTTGAATCAGGGCTTAAGTATTCAGCTTAACAATGTGGCACACGAATTACAGAATATCTCAACCAGCATCCAGCAGGTTCAGATCCCTGCCGGAACACCTCAGATACAGACAATGGCAGATCCTGCATACGCAGATACGGAACAGGCAAAAGATATTCCAACTGACAATATGATACCGGAAGACATAGCAGAAGATATACCGGAAGCTGCTGTTTCGGAAGATATCTCCACAATAGATACCCTTGCTACAGCGGAAACCGCGTCCACGGAGAAACCGGTTATAGAATCCATTCCGGAAGAACCGGTTGCAGAATCCATTCCGGAAGAAGCTGTTACAAACACAACGGAAAGCCCGGATAACCTCGGAATCGAAGGCAAATCTTCAAATGATATGTTAAGTGCGGATGAGATCGCAGCTTTATTTGCCGCTTCCGATCCTGCACCAAAAAAAGAAGAACCGGTAACGGAAGAAACCGCAGATGCGGAACCATTCACACCGACCTTTACCGTTGTGGGCAAATCCACTGAAGCCAAGGAAGAAACCGAAGAACTGACAGACAATGTAACACCAATTACAAGCACAGAACCCACGGATGATCCAAACAGACAATTAAGTGCAGATGAGATTGCCGCTTTATTTGCCGCTTCCGAACCTGCACCAAAGAAGGAAGAACCGGTTGTTGACACAACTCCGGCAGCTCCGGCAGCAGACGATCCAAACCGTCAGCTTTCACCGGATGAGATTGCAGCCCTGTTTGCCGCTTCCGAACCTGCACCAAAGAGTGATGAAGAAGCCCGAATCGAAGAACAGAAGATGGATGAAGCCCTTGCCGCACAGGCAGCCGCTCCAACTGTAACACCTGTTTCCGATGATCCGAACAAGCAATTATCTCCGGATGAGATTGCGGCACTGTTCGCATCACTTGGATAATATGAAGAATATTGCCCCGCCCCCGAAAGTCTAACTTTTGAGGGGCGGGGCATTGTTCTTCATATTCTTTTATCCTTTATTTTCGTTGCAGAAAATATGGAGCAGTTAATATTCCAGTATTTTTATTATAAGATATTGCTTCCATAAAAAATCTCTGATACATCGGCAACCGTATTGTTATACAATCTGCATCTTCATCCATTTCATAAGGAAACGATCGCATAATATCCCTTGCTGTATCTAATGGCAGCTCTCGCTGCGTAGACTTTAAAAGATACATCGACACTACACCCATACACCCCGCAAATAAAATATCTGCTCCAATTGTAATGATCATTTCTACAGTTGTATCTTGTCCCAAATAAAACACATTGAATATTCCTTCAATCATTACAATAAAAATAAAGGTTCTAAAAAAAATTTTATATTTACTCATTAAGATCTCTCCGTATAATCTTTTATTCTTTTATAAATATTAAGATAACATTCTTCATTGTCACTATTTATCTCTTCTCCAGATATCCGTACATTTTCTATTAAAAAAGGCCGTCGCATATGCGACGGTCTTTCTTATCCGTTCAGTTTGAATTAAGCTTACAGGAACTTAACTGTGTTAATCTTAACACCAGGACCCATTGTTGAAGATAATGTTACGCTCTTCATATACTGTCCTTTTGCTGCTGCTGGCTTAACCTTAATAATCTCATCTATTAACGCTTGGAAGTTGTCTGCTAACTGCTCCTCTGTGAAAGAAGCCTTTCCAACTGGCACGTGAATAATGTTGTTCTTATCAAGTCTGTACTCAATCTTACCGGCTTTGATATCATTAACAGCCTTTGTAACATCTGGAGTTACAGTACCAGCTTTTGGGTTTGGCATTAAGCCCTTTGGTCCAAGTACACGACCAAGACGACCAACAACACCCATCATATCTGGAGTTGCAACTACAACGTCGAAGTCTAACCATCCATCATTCTGGATCTTTGGAATTAATTCCTCGCCACCAACATAATCAGCACCTGCTGCAGTAGCTTCATCTACCTTATCTCCCTTAGCGAATACTAAAACCTTAACAGTCTTACCTGTTCCGTGAGGAAGAACAACAGCTCCACGGATCTGCTGATCTGCATGACGTCCGTCAAGACCCATTCTTAAATGTGCTTCTACTGTCTCATCAAACTTTGCACTTGCTGCTTTTTTAACAATTGCAACAGCTTCCGGAATATCATAAACCTGTGTTTTGTCTACAAGCTTTGATGCTTCAACATATCTTTTACCTTTTTTCATTTCTTAAAAACCTCCTGTGGTATTATCGGGAGCGACCCTCCCACCAAATGTAATAATCATATAGCATCCATTCTACTAAATTCGAGCCGCATTTCATTCGCTCTCATTAAGTATCAGGATGGGCTTTCGTACTAAGCTCAAACATCGCCTAATGGCTCGTTCTCGCTAAGTGCTCAATGTCTAATCCTCAACTACGATTCCCATAGAACGTGCTGTTCCTGAAATCATACTGATTGCTGCTTCAATGCTACCTGCATTTAAATCTGGCATCTTAAGCTCTGCGATTTTCTGAACCTCAGCTTTAGAAATGGTAGCAACTTTAGTCTTATTAGGAACAGATGAAGCTTTGTCAAGCTTGCATGCTTTCTTTAATAAAACTGCAGCCGGAGGAGTCTTAGTTACAAAACTGAAACTTCTATCAGCATAAACAGTGATAACAACAGGGATGATCATTCCATCCTGATCTGCTGTCTTCGCATTGAACTGCTTTGTGAATTCTACGATATTAACACCGTGCTGACCTAATGCAGGTCCAACCGGTGGTGCAGGAGTTGCCTTACCTGCAGGAATCTGTAATTTGATATATCCTTCTACTTTCTTAGCCATAATCGTTATTCCTCCTAATTCATGTGGTCAATCGGGACTTGCCCTCCCACTTCTGCACAACACAGAACCGATCCATTCTGCTATGCAATCTTCTTTTTACTAATTGTCGGATGCATATTCACATCCTTATCACGTCTGATGAATTAATCCATCTTTGAAACATCCATAAAACCAATTTCCACAGATGTTGCACGACCGAAGATATCTACTTCAATCGTAACGACCTGTTTTGCTACGTTGATATCCGTAACGGTTCCTACGGTTCCTTCCCAGGCACCGGAGATAACCTTAATGCTATCACCAAGCTCAACATCAATTTCCACCCGAGGAAGCTCCTGCTTCGCATCATTCTTATTTGGAAGTTTGATTCCCAGATTCTTAATCTCTTTCTCTGTAAGCGGTACCGGCTTAGATCCCGGACCGACAAATCCTGTAACACCTCTGGTGTTGCGGACTACATACCAGGTCGCATCATTCATAATCATGTTGATCAATACATAGCCTGGGAAAATCTTTTTCGATACGGATTTCTTCTTACCGTCTCTTAATTCAACTACTTCCTGTAATGGAACAAGAACCTCGAAGATCTGATCCTGAAGCTTTCTGTTCTCAATGGTCTTTTCAATATCAACTTTAACCTTATTCTCATATCCGGAATAAGTGTGTGCCACATACCATTTCGCTTCGTTACTCTTTTCTACTTCTGCCATGTGTTCACCACCTAACCAATAATAAATGAAAGACCAATCTGGAACAACCAGTCAATTGCCGCAATGATACAACCGATTATGATCGCTGCAACAATAACTGCTACTGACTGCTTACCTAAAAGCTTCTTGTCAGGCCAAATAATCTTACGGAATTCACCTTTCAGCTCGGTGAAAAAGCTTCTCTTTAAAGACGCTGTTTCATTTTCATTTGCCATCTGAAATCACCTCCGTAATCCTAATTATTTGGTCTCTTTGTGTAAGGTATGAGCCTTACAGAATGGACAATACTTCTTAGTTTCCATACGCTCTGTGTGGACTCTCTTGTCCTTTGTCAGATTGTAATTACGCTGTTTACACTCTGTACATGCCAATGTGATCTTAACTCGCACAACTTCCACCTCCATCTTAAATTGTAAATGCTTCCTTTTGTCTGCAAACCCAAGCGTTAATTGAAGTTTTTGCACACAAAAAAAAAGCTCCGACATGTGTCGACCGTATTAGAATATCAGATGGCATAGCAAAAGTCAAGAAAAACCTTGATTTTTCTTGACTTTTTTCATTCATTACTGCCAAACCAACTGCAAAAGGCTCATTCCTTCTTTACGACAATATTGCCCTCCACAACCTCTAACCGAACCTTTTTTCCTTCAATTCCCGCCTGCTCCATCATCTTTTCCGGAAGCTGCACGCGTCCAAATTTGTCCAAAATGCTGAATTCCTCATGCGTTTTCTCCGAAAGATCCAGTTCTCCAAAGCTTATTTTCCGCAGACTACTTTCATATTCGTCTTTCATGATCTGTTCAGAGCTGATCTTGCCGTCCTGAATCCTCACTACTCTTTGAACCATTTTGGCGATTTTGTTATCATGCGTTACGATCACAATCGTCAAACCCATTTCTTCATTTAATCTGCGGAACAGGTCAAAGATCTGATTTGCAGTCTTCACGTCCACCGCTCCGGTCGGCTCATCTGCCAACAGAATCTTCGGCTGATTGGCAAGTGCAATCGCAATTGCTACTCTCTGCTGTTCTCCACCGGATAGCTGACGCAGCGTGCTATTCCTTTTATCCGCTATCCCGACAAGCTCCAATAATTCCTCTGCACGCTCACGCCGTTCTGCTTTATTCCCCTTACGGAATAACATCGGTGTCATCACGTTATCAAATGCATTCAGATATGGAAACAGATTTCTGGAATTATTCTGCCACACAAAACCGACAACATCCCGTTTGTACCGCACCAGCTCCTCATCTGTCAGCAGACTCATATTCCTGCCGTCTACCATCAGAGTTCCTGCGGATGGGCGTTCCAATCCACCAACCATGTTGAGAAAGGTAGATTTACCGCTTCCGCTTTTTCCAATGACCGCCATCATTTCTCCCTGTGCAATGGCAAGTTCCAGACCCGATAATGCCATGACCTCGATCTCTTTTGTCTTATATATCTTTACCAGTCCATCGCAAAATATGATATCCTTCTTCTCGTCCACGATCCATCACCTCCCAAGCATTCCATCCTCCATCTCATAAACAACATCTCCCAACTCCATCAAATTGGTGTCATGCGTCGTCATAACAATGGTAATTCCTTCTTTTTCGATCAGCTCCTTGAATAAATGCATAACTGCCAGACCGGTGTTGGTGTCCAATGCCCCCGTCGGTTCATCTGCAAATATAACCTTCGGTTTGTGTGCAATTGCCCTGGCGATCGCCACTCTCTGCTGTTCTCCACCGGACATCTCTCCCGGCATATGATTCATCCGGTTCTTCAGACCAACCAGCTCCAGACATTCCTGTACCCGTGCATCCCGGTCAACATTGACCCCGGCTAACCGCAGACCAAAGTCTACATTTTCATAAGCGTTCATAACCGGTATCAATGCAACTGCCTGAAAAATGAATCCCATATCCGTTCTTCGAAGCAGCTCTCTTTCTGTTTCCGGTGCCTGCCCGATCTCCTTTCCCTGCAGATACACAGTTCCGGCAGTCTGGCGGTCTAAGGCACTTAATATATTCAACAACGTTGTCTTACCGGAACCGGACCGCCCCTTTAGGATCGTCAGCCGGCTGGCCGGCACCAGCATATCAATTCCATGAAGCACCTCGATCTCTTTTCCATTTCCAAGCGGAAATGACCGCGTTACACCGTTTGCTTCAATCATAACCTCTGCATACTCCATACGCTCTTTTCCTTTCTAATCTTCACCCATCTTAATTGCCTGTGCAATCTTCATATGCGACAGCATCCTTGCCAATATGTAAATGCCACCACCAAGCATACAAAGGACGATCACACCAAGCCGGAGCATATCCCCTACGGACGTGTATAATTGATACGGAAGTACATGATGCTCCGGTGCATAAGCAATCGTGATCAGCGAAATAAAACACTTCGAGGTCAATATACCACTCAGCACACCACACAGGATAGCCAGAAACGAGCAAAATACCTGTTCATTGATCAGCATTCGTATAATCTCTCTCATCGACATACCCATTGCCCGATATATGCCAAACAACAACTCCCGCTGCCGAATAGAGGTAATCCAATAGATAAGAAAACCGATCAGACACAAGATCGTGACAACCAGAAAACTCAACGTCAGCATACCATTTGTAATCTGAATCATAGCCGCCTGCTTCGCCAAAGCCATATCCTGCTTCATATCTCTTGTACTCTCAATCGTCACTCCGCTTTTTTCAATCGTATCCATTACCTTCTGATTCTCTCCACCGGTTTTCATCCAGATCTCAGAAGGCTGCGCTCCACAGGCACTCTCCACATACCCATAATTTGCAACTACCAGATAGGTACTCTCCTGCGTTTTCTTTCCATCCTCGTCTGTTACCGTTTTATACCCGGTAAATCCCGGCCAGGCATCAACAAATCCGCATATGGTTCCTGTCAATGCCCCCATCGTATCCTGATAGGACGCATTACTCGATATGGGATTAAATGTGATCGTATCACCCACCCGCAATCCAAACTCCTCTCGGGCATTTGATGACACCAGGACATTATCTGCTTTTTGAGCGAGATCATTTAAATAGTAATACCAATGCTTATCCAGCAATCCATCCCGCATCCATGCAGTTTCTCCAAATTCCTGCGTCTGAATTGCCATCATTTCTCCATTCCCGGAGAGGTCTTTCGCTCCCTTGATGTCCACATTTCTTCTTAACACACGGGTTGCAGATGATACCTCCTTCTTCACCTCGGAATACAGATCAGTGGAAGGTTCCACATAGAATAGATCCGTCTTCTGCTCATTATAAAATCTGTACTGGTGGGCAATGGTCTTCCATTTTTCCTTTACAACCAGATCTGCTCCGGTGTTGTAGCAGATACGTTCCTCCTCATTTTGATTGATCGTTCTTGCAATGTTTGAATAGAATATACCCATCGCCAACGATACCACCAGAAACAAAGAGATAAATGTCTGCTGTCCTCTCGTCCGCATGATCTGCAGAAAAGAGGCATACATTGCCGGAGACCATTTTTTTGCCCCGATCCGATAGATCAGACCTGTGCCAAGACGCAGTAGTCGCAGCAGTACCATTCCTGCACCTGCCATAAATAACACGGCGCTTAAAAACAGAATCGGATCTAAGCCTTCCCCATTCAATATACGCTGTGCAATATCCTCCCTCTGTCCTTTAAAGGTATGATACGCATATGCGGACACAACAAGCATCGCAACATCTATGTAATATCGTTCAAAGAAGCTTCTCTGTGCGTTCTTCCTTTTTGATTTCTTTGCCACGATATCCTCTCTTGCTGTCTTTAGAAGCGGCATCGTCATAAATGCCACTGAAAGCAGTGCGCCACCAAATGCGAATAAAACCGACCTTCCGGTAACCGCCGCCATCAGATGCTTCCGGTTTACAAATTCCAAAAATGCACTCGCCTGTCCCATCAGCCTGCACACTGCATATCCAATTGGAATCCCGGCAAGCACACCAATCCCGGCGAGCAGGGAGGCCTGACAGAAATAGATCCATACGATCTGTTTAAGCGATACGCCTCTGCTCTTCAAGGTTGCAATCTCATTGCTCTCCAACTCTAATATCTGAGAGGATATCATGTAAATGAACACAAGAATCAGCACAAGGATCGGAAGCTCTAATACCCACAGGATTGCCTGTATCTTCTTCGCCTCCTGCTCATATTCTTTCAGGATGTCCGCAAACTCCGTTGTGACCTTCGCCTTTGAATCGGTAAAACCGGCTTTTTCGTATTGCTTCAGCACCGAATTCCAAAGCGGAACCTGCTTTGCCTTCAGCTTTGTATAGTCATACAGATAATACGCATTTAGCCAGAGGATTGCTCCTCCGTCATTGGCTTCGAGGATCTGATTCCATGTGTCCTCGGTTACAAATACGTTCTCTGTATATTCCGCCGGTGCCGTCACCCAATATCTGTCATCCGATGTCTTTTCCTCAAACACACCCGCAATGGTCAGTTCAATCGGCTGCCCACTTCCGTCCTTATAATCGGTAAATGCCAGCTGCTGTCCTACATATAAATGATTGGTATCCAGCATGGCAGTAGATACATAACAGTCATACGTTCCCTTGCCGGTCTTCTCAGAGGATGCAAGCCTCATGTGTTCCTCGAGTCCTGCCAGATAGCTGATCTTAAGTTTTTTTCCACCCTTCCTCTTTCCTATGTTAATACGGGATATCATATCCGATTCTTTTAAAGTGTATAGTGTAACCTTATCAACCGGATCCATTTTCAGATCTTTATCCAGAGCCTCATCCCAGCCCCCACAGCTTTTCTGAAATTTTTCATACGCTTTCTTCGACTTCTTATATTTTACTCCCCGCGACAATGTCAACACAAGCGGATACTTTCCATTTTCCTGCACATACTCCTTCATCTGATTCTGCAGTGCCCGGTTCTCTGACATATTCTGATACATTGGAAGACAGGCTGCCACTGCCACCAATAATATGATTCCCGTCAGCAGACAGACATTTAACCATTTTTTATAAAGAAGCTTCTGCTTAATAAATGTAAACATTTTCTACTCCACTCCCTTCAAAATGACATCACCCTCAGACAAACCGCGGATAACCCAGCACTCACTGTCTGTATTTCTCAATGTAACAATATACTGCTTGTATGGTTTTCCGTCCTTTAAGATCCACACATACTCTCCAACATTTTCTTCCCGCTTGACCTCTTCTCCCGGAAGCGCGATAACATTCGAAATCGCATTCGATGTCACACTGGCTTTTCCGCTGCTCACCTCTGCCGTTTCATCCTTTAATTGAATATATGCCATCGTCTGCTGCTTGATCGGATCCATCATGTAATAGGTAACATTATCATCCTCCCCTACGAAATTCACTTCCTGATTTCCGGCAGGATATGCTCCGACAACCTCTCCCTCATATGTATCACCATTGTCTGTCTCTACACTGACGTGATCTCCATAATGGAACACATTTCTCATATTGTCCGACTGATAATATGGCATCGTCTGATCGGTCAAAGTTCCTAACAAATGATCTGCCCTTAGTATTGTATGCTCTGAATCAGAAGAAAACTCGGACTCATAGTTGCCGGAGCAGGAAGCAACAATCGTGACGGTTCCTGTTTTCTTTTTCAGTCGTTCTAATTCGGCAGACAGTGCCTTTTTCTGCAGCGTATATATGGCTTCATTGTGCTGCAATTTCAGTTTTGCAATTGCAAGTGCAACTGCCTGCTCCTCTCCCTGCTTCTTTAACTGCCGGACCGCCTCTTCTCCTGTCTTCTTCTGTTCCTTGTATTGACGCTCTAGCGAATCGATCTGACTATTCAGCTCCTCCACATCTGCCTGTCCGGTATCCACCTGAACAGTCGCCAACACATCTCCTTTTTCCACCTGACGCTTATCCGTTGCATAGGTGAGCTTTGCCTCATCCACCCCGGTAGTAATCTCTAGTTCTCTTGGATATCCCAACTTGAGAACCGATGTCTGTTTCCAGAGGGAAATTTCTCCTTTTTTTACGGTTTCTGTTTCGGTATACTTGATCTTTTCTCCGATCGGATAGAAAATATCATCCCCTTCTTCGACACCGCTTGTTATCTCGACGTCCGTGCCATTGGTTATTCCCGTTTCCACAAAGCACTTTTCTTTCTTCCCATTGACCACCTTATACACATATTGTTTCTCATCGCTTGTATACAAACAGGTCGTAGGAACTGCAACCGTATTCGAAGACTCTCCGATCACAATATGCACATCCAGATAATCCCCTAGTACCATCTTCTTATTCTCTACTGAAAATCTCGGCTTTAACACCATACTGTTCCTCGCCGCAAGACGCTGCTCAGATTCCGAGTAAGGCTGCTCCTTTAACTCCACCTCTTTTCCAAGATAGGTGGTATACACCCTCGTCATTGCTTTCTGCGTCGGTTCCGAAAGCTCCTCCTGTAATTCCACATACAGATTCTCCGTGTCAGCGATCATCACAATGTTCTCCATCGCAAGTGCTTCTTCCTTAAATGCAATATATGCAACATATCCGTCCACATCTGCGGTCAGTGTGTTCTCCGATATCTTCTCCTTCATCGCCGCAATTTCTTTGTTATACTTGCTGATATGAATATCCGATAACTGTTTCTTATACTCCAGATCGGTTTCCATACGCCGGATATCCGCCCGAATTGCCTGCGCACTTTCCTGTTCCTCCTCCGTATTCTCCTGCTGCTCTTCTTTTTCCTCTGTCGTTTCCTGCTCTGTGCTCTGTTCTGCATCGGTATTCTCTACCGATTCTGCTTCCTCCTCCTGTTTCTTTTCCTCCTCTTTCTTCTGTTCTTCCTTTTTCTGCTGTGCCGCTTTCTTTTTTTGTTGTTCCCGCTGCTCTGCCTTTTTCTGATCCAGCTTCTTTTGCTTGATCTCCAATTCGATATGCTTCTTCTCATAAGAAGTCTGTTCTTTTTCCTGCTGCAGCTGATTATTCATATCTTCTAACTGTGCCTCGTATTCCGAACAGTCTGCCTTAGCCAGCACCTGCCCCTTTGTAACGTGCTCTCCATATGTCACAAAATATTCTACCTTTTGCTTATCTTCTGTATAATGACAGCCTGCGTAATGACTTGTAACATCTCCCATAACCACCTGTTCTTCTATTATACTTTTCTTCTCAGCTTTGACACTCTGTACACTTTCACTGACCGGCTTTTTCAATTTGGGAATACCACTGTTCTTTCCACACCCGGTCATACTTAAGAATAATACGAAGGCCATGCCAATGCCGATCATTTGTTTCTTATTCATCTATAACTTCATCTCCTTCCCCTAATCCTTCTTCTATAATGTAATTATCACTGACCGGTCCGGACACTTTCACTTCTTTTGCCCTCGGAAATCCATCCTCTCCAAGCACCATAACGTATGCCGTTCCACCGACGATTGAAATCACGTCCTCCGGAAGATAGCACACATTGTTTCTCTTCGCACCGACAATATTTACCCTTGCTTTCTTCTGACTGGTATAGGAATGATCTGTTGAAAATGTAATCTCCGTCTCTCCTTCCTCGTTCTTGTCAATCGACTCAACCTTCACCGTAATCTGCGCTTCGTCCACTTCTGCCTGATAGGTATTACCAACCTCGATCGCATTGTTCGGTTCTTCTAATGTCCCCTTAAATACCCCATCTAAAGATGCTAATGTAATATACCGGTCAGAAGAAGAAAAATCTCCGATCAGATACGCATCCGCAAGATAGATCACCTGTCCGTCCATATCGGCATAGATCCGGTAGTCTGAGATCTTCCCCCGCACCTCCGCAATTCTTGTATGAAGCACCCTTACCTGCGCTTCACTATCTTTCACCGTATTGTGCAGCGATTCCTTCTCTGTATCCTCTGCCTGCTTCCATAATTTTTTATTATAAGCCAGCGTTGCATTTGCCTCCTGCAGCTCCGACTGATACTGTGCAAGCTGTTTCTCCAAATCATCACATGGCGCCTCCGCTAACAGATCGCCCTTTTTCACAATATCTCCTGCCATAACATAGTTGTGAATCTCCGAACCCCATTTGGTCGGATCCCCTGCATATTGCAGATAATAATCCTTCTGCGCCGTATATTCATAAAATGCAGTAACGATCACGGACTCGTCCAGATCACCCTTCTTCACCTTGATCACATTGTGTTCTACCGGTTCGTAATGTTCAATATGTATCGTGTCGTCAATCTCCGCTTCCTCCGGAAACAGTCCGCAGCCACATAGACTAAGCGACAGACCGACAAATACAGCCATCCCCGCTATATATAATTTTTTCATGCGTTTCCTCCTCCATATCCTGCTCTCGATATATCCGTGTGTGTTCCTTGATATGTTGATATAAGAATTATAACAAATTTATCACAAAAAAACGGATTAGAAAATGAAGAAATTCTTACAATTATTTTTACCGAAGCAACGTTCATACAGCCACAGTTTGAAAACTCCTTGTAAATCCGTGCCTGCTATACTATAATGAAATGAGATATGCCCGGGTAAGCGATTACCCGTATTATTATAGAAGGAAGAGGGATTTCATATGTATCATATTGATTTTAGCAAACCCAACCATGTACACTTTATCGGAATCGGCGGTATCAGCATGAGCGGATTAGCCGAGATTTTATTAAAAGAGAATTTCAAGATCAGCGGTTCGGATGCCAAGAGTTCGGATATTATCGACAACTTAGTTTCCATGGGTGCCATTGTCAACATCGGACAATCTGCTGATAACATTACCGATGATATAGATTTAGTCGTATATACTGCAGCTGTCCATGCAGACAACCCGGAATATGCAGCCTGTGTAGCTAAGAACATTCCAATGCTCACCAGAGCACAGTTACTCGGTCAGATCATGAACAACTATAAGTATTCCGTAGCCGTATCCGGTACACATGGCAAGACAACGACCACTTCCATGTTAAGCCAGATCTTCATGGAAGCTGACGTAGATCCAACCATTTCCGTAGGTGGTATCTTAGATTCCATCGGTGGCAATGTAAGAGTTGGTCATTCCGATTACTTTGTTACAGAAGCGTGTGAATACACCAATAGTTTCCATGCATTTTATCCATACATCAGCATTATCCTGAATGTAGATGCCGATCATCTGGATTTCTTCAGTGGCATTGATGAGATCATCGAGAGTTTCCACACCTTTGCAACCAATCTTCCGGATAACGGAACATTGGTAGTCAACGGGGATATGGATTGCCTTCCTCGCGTCACAAGAGATCTTACCTGCAATATCCTTACCTTTGGTATGAAAGACACAAACCGTTATACTGCAGCCGATATCGAAGCAGATGAGAAGGGGCATATGAACTATACATTAGTCGTAGACGGCAAACCTTATGAGCGTATACACTTAAACATCGGCGGTACCCATAACGTTACCAATTCCTTAGCAGCAATCGCAGTTGCCGACCTGCTTGGTATTGACCGCGAGCATATCCTTGCCGGTCTTGCTTGCTTTGGTGGTGCACATCGTCGTTTTGAATTAAAAGGAACTTTAGGAAATGTCACGGTTATTGATGACTACGCACATCACCCTACCGAGATCAAGGCTACCCTGACTACCGCTATCCACACTCCACACAATGAGTTATGGGTTGTATTCCAGCCTCACACCTACACCCGTACCAAAGCTCTGTTTGAAGAATTTGCAGATGCATTAAAGGGCTTTGACCATGTGATCGTTGTTGATATCTACGCTGCCCGCGAGAAAGATACCGGCTTAGTCCATGCCAAAGATCTTGCAGCCCGAATCAAAGAACTGGGTACCGATGCAAGATATTTCAGCTCCTTTGAAGCGGTTGAAAATTATTTATTAATAAATTGCAAAAAAAATGATTTGTTGATAACTATGGGAGCCGGAGATGTCTATTTAATTGGCGAAGAATTGCTCGGAAAATAGTTATGCACAATATCCACAACCTATTCCACAGCTAGGAAAAGAAATAGGTTGTGGATATTTCTGTTTACATAAGATTATTTTGAAGTGATTCACAGCCTTTGTAATTACTTTGCATAAATGAATCTTTGGTAACCCATACTAATCTCAATTTACATTATGTATACCAGTTGTCCACATAATCCACATTTTCCACATTTTGCGACTAAACACCAGGGGAAACAAGCGTTCTATTTCCTTTTTGAAAGCACTATGCTATAATCCATTTGCTTAAGAAAAAAGGAGGGAAAATCAGTGGACACCATCACTATTTCAACTAAAAACAAAGAGACCTATTCTGCTGTTTCAAACTTCTTTATTGACTACTATATGACTGAGGCAAATGGTGAGTTTGTAAAGATTTATCTCTATCTGGTGAGACTGCTTAACAGTGGGAATGCTGTGACCGTAGCAGGTATCGCCGATCATTTTAATTTAACTGAAAAGGATATTTGCCGTGCAGTCAAATATTGGATCAAGCAAGGCGCATTACAATTAGAATATACAAAGGATAAAGTTCTGACCGGAATTACGCTGTTACCGTTATCCGCCAGAACAGAAGATCATGAAGACGATAACTTATCTTCTATATTAGACCATGCTTCCGCAAAGGATGCCCCTGCAGCTAATACTGCCGCTCTTCAGGAGACTGCAGCCGCAGAAACAGACAGTGCGGATGCGGATACGGCCAAGATCCTTCAGAGTGTTTCCATCCCGAAAAAGATAAGTTACAAGCCTTCTTTTGTTGCCTCGAAAAAGGAAGATGAAGATTTCGGTAATCTGTTATATCAGACGGAAACTTACTTCGGAAAACCATTGACACAATCGGATATTCATAGTTTACTATACATATATGAAGAATTGGCATTTCGTCCGGAGTTGTTGGAATATCTGGTAGAATATTGTGTATCGATCGGCAAGAAGAGTTGTCGTTACATAGAAGCAGTTGCGATTGAATGGTATAAGAATGGCATTACTTCTGTGGAGGATGCAAAAGTCGCATCAAAGAATTACAACTCAATATACGTTGCAGTATTGAAACAGTTAGGAATTCCCCGCAGAGTTCCTACCCCGACAGAGACGGCATTTATTGATACCTGGTATAATACCTATTCTTTCAATAAGAATATTATTATGGAGGCCTGCAAACGTGCGATCACAGCGAAACCGCACTCTGCCAACTTTAACTACGTGAACGGCATATTGGAGAGCTGGCACAAACAGAATGTACACAAGCTGTCTGATATTGAAGAGCTGGATCGAAAATGGGCGGCGGATAAGAAGAAGAAAACCACTGCCGGCAAGTCTTCCACCAATCAATTTAACAACTATCAAAGTTCTACTGATGAATCGGTAGTAAATGAATTTGAACATTTATTCTTACAGGAGACCAATCAATAATGGCATTTAGTGATTCCCAGTATGATGAACTGATGAACATCTACTACAAAAATCAAATTGAAAATCGTGCCCTGGAAAATGACCGCAAGAAAGAAATATACGACAAGATTCCAAGAATTCAGGAAATTGACAATCTCATTGCCAGTTCCTCGATCAACGCAGTGCGTTCCCGGTTAAAGCTGGGAACCAATGCAATGGAGGATGTGCAGCAACAGAATGGTAAACTGATTGCAGAGAAACAACAGTTACTGGAAACAAACGGCTATCCGGCGGATTATCTTCAGCCGGTCTATACCTGCCCATTGTGCAAAGACACCGGACGGGTTGGCAATGCATATTGCAGTTGTTTCAAACAGGCGGCTATTTCTCTTCTCTATCGGCAATCCACTCTGGATCGCATTTTACAGACAGAGAATTTTGATCACTTTGATCTCAGTTACTATGCTAGGGAAAATGACGGGAAACACCCTTTTACACCATACGAGAACATGAACAATATTCTCAATAAGACCAAATCTTTTATCGAAACATTTGACAAAGAGGGTGGTAATCTCTTATTCTATGGGGAGACCGGTCTTGGAAAGACCTATCTTTCAAACTGTATTGCCAAATCCTTATTAGATACCCAGCACACCGTGCTCTATCAGACTGCAATTCATCTGTTTGAAGACGTGTGCGGTGATGTGATCATGAAAAAGAATCAAAATGCAGACAGTCAGGAAACTTATCGGTATCTGTATTCCTGTGATCTGCTGATCATTGATGACCTTGGTACAGAATTTACAAATTCCTTTGTATCTTCTGAACTTTATGATATATTAAATACGAGAATGCGTGAGGGAAAATCAACTGTAATCTCCACGAATCTCAATTTGCAGGAATTAACGGAACGGTATTCTGACCGGATTACAACGCGTATTTTTGCAGAATACAAGGTCTTTCACTTCTATGGCAGCAACATCCGCTTAGCCAAACGAAGAAAAGCAATACAACAATAATGCAATCATTTTAACGGAGGAAAACAAAACCATGCCAAATGACAGTAATTTATTATCAACCATACCTGTAGGACAGTTAGGAATCATTGCCCTGAATAGCTGTACTTCTTTAGGTGCACGCGTCGATTCCTATCTTTCAAAATGGCGGGCAGCCAGAAACAACGTCGAGAAATCGACAATCGCATTTAACGGATACGAAAAGGATTCTTACCTTGTAAAATCCGTTTGTCCGCGTTTTGGTTCCGGCGAAGCCAAAGGAGAACTCTTAGAATCTGTTCGTGGCAAAGACCTGTATCTTCTTGTAGATGTGACCAATTACAATATCACCTACAATCTTTATGGTCATGAATGCCCGATGTCCCCGGACGATCATTATGCAGATCTGAAGCGTATCATTGCAGCCTGTGGTGGTAAGGCTCGCAAAATTACCGTCATTATGCCATTTTTATACGAAAGCCGTCAGCATAAGAGAAGCAGTCGTGAATCTCTTGACTGCGCATTATGTTTACAGGAGCTTGTAAGTCTTGGTGTCGATAACATTATCACCTTTGATGCACATGATCCCCGTGTACAGAACGCAATTCCACTTCACGGATTTGAGAACATCCGCCCAACTTACCAGTTCTTAAAGGCTTTATTGCTTACAACACATGATCTGGAATTAGACAAAGATCATTTAATGGTCATCAGTCCGGATGAGGGTGCCATGAACCGTGCTATCTACTTCGCCAATATCTTAGGTGTAGATGTCGGAATGTTCTATAAGAGAAGAGATTACAGCACCATTGTAAATGGACGTAACCCGATCGTTGCACATGAATTCCTCGGTGATTCCGTAGAAGGAAAAGACGTGATCATTATGGATGATATGATTGCATCCGGTGAGAGTATGATCGATGTTGCAAAACAGTTAAAAGCCCGCAAGGCAAAACGCGTATTCTGCGTATGTACTTTTGGTCTTTTCACAAGCGGACTTGGAGTATTTGACAAAGCAAAAGAAGAAGGTATCATCGAAAAAGTTATTACAACGAACTTAACGTATCAGTCACCGGAGCTTCTCGCAAGAGACTGGCACATTACAGCAGATATGAGCAAATACATTGCTCTTTTGATCGATCACCTGAATCACGATGCTTCTATCTCAGACATCTTAGATCCAACCGATCGTATTCAGGATCGTGTAATGGAATACCGGAATCGTCACACCATCCGCGAGAATTACTAGTATATATTATAAGAGGACTGTCACACGGCAGTCCTTTTTTTGTGCATTTCTATTGGTCAAGAAAACGGGACTGCCTTATGACAGTCCCGTTATATACATTGCTTTGGAAATTAAGACGATGGTTGTGTTGTCGGATCCGGTGCCTGCGTTGTTGGAGCCTCGGTCGGTGCCTGTGTAGTCGGTGCCTCCGTTGGAGCCTCTGTAACCGGTGCTTCCGTAACCGGCGCTGCCGTAGTATCCGTTGAAACCTCTGTTGTCTTTTCTTTCTTTTTCTTCTTCTTTTTCTTCTTATCTTTTTCTTCGGAATCCTCTGAACTTGAACGTGTATCCTTCCAGTCCTTCGTAGAACGAACCCATTCGTAATCCGGGAATCCGATGTCTTTCAGACCATCATGGATCTCTGCCATAAAGTCATGCCAGATACTTCCCGGATAAGTAGATCCCCACAATCCTCTGGTTGCCTGTGGTGTATCATAACCTACCCATACGCTTGTTGTATAATATGGTGTATATGCACAGAACCATCCGTCTGTATTGTTATCCGTTGTACCGGTCTTACCTGCACACGACATACCACTGATACCAAGTCCACTTGCCGTTCCTCCTGCAAATACACCTTGTAACATAGAAGTCATCATTCTGGAAGCATTCAACTCATATACACGTTTTGATTTGATATTATCCTTTACAATCTCATTGCCCTGTGAATCCGTAATCTTCACAATACATGTCGGCTTACGGAATTCTCCGTCGTTCTCGATCGTCGCATAACCGGATGCCATCTCAACCGTCGTTGCTCCGTATGTAAGACCACCTAAGCAGGCTGCCATATTCTGCCGATCCTCAATTGTAAGATAATTAAAGTTCATATTCAGCAGGTATTCTGCTCCTACTTCCGGTCCTAACTGACCAAACAACCGGTATGCAACCACGTTCTTAGACGCAGCAACCGCCTGTGCCAAAGAGATCATTCCGGAATAAGACCTTCCTGAGTTCTCCGGCATCTTTGCCTCTTCAAACGGATTATCATCTACGCGTGTCTGCGGTGTATAACCTCTCTCTAACTGTGGTGTATATACGATCAGTGGTTTGATCGTACTACCCGGCTGTCTTGCACTCTGATAAGCTCTGTTCAGACTATATCCCTGCAATTCATTCTGAGTACGTCCACCAACAATTGCCACTACCCGACCGGTAGAGTTGTCAATACAGGTTGATGCACCCTGCAGATTATAGATTCCGGTATCCTCATTCTTATCTTCATCTACGGACAATGTCTCATCCACGGTCTTTTGAAGAAGTTTCTGTTTCTTCGGTTCGATGGAAGTATAGATCTGATATCCACCTGTATATAATGTTGCGTACATCTCATCATACATCGCACGATATTTCTGATTGTAGGCATGCTGTTCCTCAATCGTATCAAATTTGTACTGGAACTCAAATCCGGACGCTTCCATCAATGCTTCTGTTGCACAGAAGTTGGTAAATGTTTCCACATAATCATGGCTGACTTTCTTCTCAGGTGCCAGCTGCACATCCTCTTCCATTGCCATCTCATACTCTATATCATTCAGATATCCCAGCTCATGCATGTCCTTCAATATCTTATGCTGACGTTTCGTTGTATGTTCCGGATATACTCTCGGATCATAATAAGTCGGACTGTTTGGAATCGCACACAGATATGCAACTTCCGCTGCCGAAAGCTCATCCAAATCCTTATCAAAATATCCTTTTGCCGCTGCACCAATTCCGTAATATCCGTTGGAGAAGAATATCGTGTTCAGGTAATACTCCAGAATCTGCTGCTTGGTATATTTCTTCTCTAATTCCCAGGAAATAAAAATCTCCTTAAACTTTCGCTCATACTTCTGGGCATTGGTCCGTTCCGCACTTACTTCCTTGGTCAGGAAAATACCTCTTGCAAGCTGCTGTGTGATCGTACTCGCTCCCTGCGTAATGGAACCTTTGTTACGGAATAAAATCATAGCCGCACGCATGATACCTTCATAATCGACACCATGATGTTCATAAAATCGCCGATCCTCAACAGAAACAATCGCCTCTACGAAATATGCCGGAATCTCATCATAGGTCTTATAATACACCTCTTTCTCACCGGTTACTTCACGAAGTTTCTTACCATTCGCATCATATACAATGGATGTTTCATCCTGACGGAATGTAGACTCTGACGAATTGGCAACTAATTCTTTTGCCTGTTTGCGATAGCTTAGTATGTCTTTTCCCCACTTCTCATAGACAAAATATCCACCGATCACACACACTAACACAAACATAACAAACAGATAACTTAAAATGATCCGTCTGACTCTCTTACGTTTCCGTTTGCGTTCCTTTTTCGCCTTACGCTGTCTCATCTTTTCCAATTGTTCTGGAGACTTTTTCTCTTTTGATACACCATTCTCTTTTCTATGGTTGGTACTTTGGGAAGAATTCACTGTCTTCCGTCTCTCATCTGATGTGGGCTTTTTGTTATCAGCCATGTTTTTCCCTCATTTCCAGCTATGAACGATTCCTTACAAAGTAATTGCATGATTTGCAATTCCAATGTTTGCTGCCATATCCTGAAGTCCAGGATTGGTTGTAAATAAAATGATCTGTCGATTCAAATACTCGTTCAAACAGCTTAATGTATCATATAATCTTTGATAATCATATGTGACAAATATGTCATCTATGATAATCGGCAAATCCTCCGCTATCAATACATTCGCAATAGACAGTCTCAATGCCAGATAAATCTGTTCAATTGTTCCGGTACTCAGATAATCCATACTGATATAAGAATTACCGCTCTTCACCATCACCTTCAATTGATCATCAATTCGAACCTCTGTGTATTTATCATTGGTAATTCTGCGAACCAATGCAGATACCTGTTCATTCAATACACTTCCAAAGGAATCATAAATCTCCTCTGATAGATCCTGAATTGTACGGATTGCCAGATCCAATGCTGCATTTTCTACATTGTTCGCTGCAATCTGTTCTTTCAGTTTGTTGATCTCAACAAGATATGTTTCCTGTTCTTTGCGTTGTTCAATAATATTCTCTTCCTTACTTCTAAGAGCTGCCAGTTTCTGAGTCCACTCTGCGTCATCCTCTGTACGGCTCACTGCAGCCTCTGCTTTTGCGTCCTCAAATCCCTGCTCAATCTCCATCTCCTCTAACAACCGGTATAATCTGGCTCTGCGGGAAAATACCTGAATCATCGTAATAACTACTAACAAGATTCCAAATCCCATAATTCCCATCTTAAGCTGTGGAATATTGATTGGAATTACATATGCAATACCTACAAATAATGCAATGATCAACAGTCCAATAAACAGGATCACAAATGCATTATCCAAAATACTACGGTTGCCCATCTGCTGTAACATCTTAAGATCCTTGTCACGACCGGTCAAAGGTTCCTCTTCTTCCGGTTCTGTCTCAACCTCTTCCGGCTCCTCTTCCTCTACAGACGGTTTCTTGATTGGAGTAAACTGTAATTTTTCTTCTTTCTTTTTCCCTTTGGAGGCCTCAACCTGCTTGTATTCTTCCCGAACCGCTTCTATCTCTGCATCAAAATCGCGATCCAACTGAAGCTTTGCGGTTAATTCCTGTTCCTTTTCCTCTAATTCCTTATTGGAAAATTCCTGCTTCTTCTGTCGTAATTCATCAATCGCATGAACTGCGTCCACATCACCTGCTCTTGTAGATGCCATGTTTACGATGTAATCATTTAATTTATCTGCGATTGCCCGGTCCGTTGCTAATTCCATCTGACCGACACAAAGCGTATTCATATAGGTACTCTTATCTGTCTGGATCAAAGTTCCCACTAATGTGCCCGGATTCTGCGGTGTAACCTCTCTTCCCGTATCTAAATCCTTCACAGCCAGACTCTTTTGTGTTCGAAGGAAATTCCGTTCAACCAGAAACTCACCCTGTTCTGTCTTCACTTCCATCGAACCTGCATAGCCCTCTCCATTGATCGGTTTTCTCTTCTCATATCCGGCAAATCCTGTTGTGTCTGAAGGATCCTCCATACCGTATAACATACCGACAATGAAATCCTTCGTGGTTGTCTTACCTGCTTCGTTTGCCCCACATATAATATTCATACCAGGAGCAAGCTTGATATCTTTATCATGAAATTGTCCAAAATCCTGTAAATGCAGCTTATCAATCTTCATCTTACCGCTCTCCTGTCTTTAATAGTACGTCTAAGCCATAATGAACCGCTTTTTTGCAAATCTCATCACTGTAGTAATTGTCCGATAACTGACCGATAAATTTGCCCACCAGATTATTCCGGTTCTCCTGATATAACGCATTCAGATCATACTCTCCAGCCTGTTCCGTAATGACTTCGTATATGTTGTATTTGTCCATCAGACTTGAAAAATCAAACACATCATGATTATGATTCTGACCTTTTACAAGAATCCGGTAAATATTCTGCGTTCCTAAGTTCCGAATCTGCTTATCTACGAGATCTAAGATCATAGGTGGTGTATGATCCGGCTTGATATTGATCAACAGGTTCATATAACTGCGCTGTGCAACCGGAACAAATTCCGTCTTAACCTTACCATCTGTCACTTCACCGTAAATATATCCTCTTGCACCGGTATCTGTATAATCGATCGGTTCTAACGAACCGCACATGATAACTGCATTTTCTTTGATCACTTCCGGTTTTCGAATATGGCCAAGTGCCACATAATCAAAATTCGACTCCCTCAGATTCTTCTTATTAAACGGCAAATGCTTCTCATCTCCGCCATGTGCCAATAAGATATTAAATGCACCCTGTTTAGCAGGCTTAATATGATTGAGAATGTCATCCTCATTCTCTTTGTCATTATAAGAAAAACCTGTTACACATGTATTCAGATCTTTCATGTAGACATTACTGATCTTATCCGCCGATAAACAAATTGTCTTAGACGAAAACTTATAGTTTGCCATTGCACTATCCGGTTTCATATAATCGTTGCTTCCGGCAATAATGATCGTCTTTGTCTTTGTAAGCTTTGACAGGATATAATCTACATCCCGTAACATTCCTTCTGACGGCGGCATGTGGAACAGATTACCCGCGATCAATAACAAATCTACCTGCTTTGCTTCTGCATTCTCTATTACCTTAACAAAGGTATCTTTTATCTCCTGTTGTCTGGCTTCACTCCAAGGTTTCCCCTTGTCCGGCTGTACTCCTAAATGTACATCTGCCATATGTATAAATTTCATCTTCGCACCTTCCTCTTTACGTCTGGCATCTGACTGCTATGGGCTAAAAGGTATTCTAGCCCTAGTATCTTATCTATTATATTAGATTTCTCTCATAAAGGCAAATTTTTCGTGATAATTTTAAGAACTTCTTCATTATTTGTCCTATTTTCGTAAAAAACAAGGGTACAAAGCGTGATTTGTAATCATCCTCTTTGTACCCTTTGTCATATTTTAAGAACTATAATTAAAAAGAATCCGGCTCACAAAATTCAAAAAATAGCGTAATGCGGAATACTGTATATGCCGTGAACATTCCAACATGTATAGAATAATGCATACTGCCAGTCCCATTATTTCTTTTTTCGTAATCAGGATCACTAACCCGGCTATTATGGATTCAAGAACTGCCCATATCATCAGAACCCCAACAATCAACAACTCGGATATCAGGAATCCTTCATATACGAAACATCTTCCCAATAGCAGCAACACGCTTACACCAATCACATGAATCAACACTATCCGATATTTCATATATAAAATAGTCTGTAATTTATTCATGATCAAACGTTGTTGTATTGCTCCCGATTCATAATCTATTCCTATCAGCGTACATGTTAGTAACCCAATAAATGCCGGAAAAAACATACCATATTGCCGATAATAAAAAAGAAGTGCAACCCCTTTCAGACCATTTGTTTCTTCCTTGTTCATTCTCAGACAATACAATATCCATATTATTGAACATACCATTATCACTTCCAACAAAATGACGGCTATTCTCTTTTTCTGTATACATATCTCATTTCGCATTACAATATCTCCTGTTTGCAAAATAAACAACCGCCAACCGGATAATGACAGCAACTCCAATGACACCTATCCATATAACACCTTCGTTTATCGAGTCAAGTGCTACCTTTCCACTTGTCGTGACATAATATTGTGCATCATCAAACAGTCGATTAATAAATGCAGTCGTAAGCCAGCTGTTGACAATCAGAAGCTGATCAACCACCAGACATGCTATCACCGCAAGCACTTTGGAGTTGAAAATATATCCTATCATTCTTCCAAACGAATATGACACATATGCCATAATTCCAACGCAAAGTACCTTTTGTCCCAACAAAAACAAACCGGAACTACCAGAAACTAAAATAAAATGATCTACAAGTTCATTTTCAAAAACATATCCTGCCGCACTTCCAACCACCAAAACAATGAAAATAAAAGAAATTGCAACCACTAAAAACAATTTATATTGTGTCTTTAAAATATTCCGCGGCGTAGAGATCATAGCTCTTTGCCAATAACAATTTTCCTGTTCATCATGTTTGGTTATGCAGCAACCCCAGAAAAGAAACAGACTATCCAAAAACAACATCGCAAACAATATCACCGCATTCAACACAGGACTAATATTATTTACTACATATTGCCCCTGTGCAGAAACTGTTTCCACAAAAAAATCATTTTCTCTCTTAATTCCGTTCAGACAAAGTATCAGAAATATTACAAATGCAATCAAAAAGATGTAATTCATCCGGGATGCCTTTTGTATCTTCCATTCTGTACGCAACGTATTTTTCATGCATGCCCTCCCACAATATTATAAAATGCCTTTTCCAATGAATTCGTCTGTTGTGCATATTGCTCCAAAGCTTCCCTCACGGGCATTTCTACTGCTATCCTTCCATTGTTTATCACACAAAAATGGTCACATAATTCCTGCATTTTTATAAAATTCTGCCCGGTTATCAATATTGTACAACCGTTTTTCTTACATGTTTTAATTTTCTTATACACATAATCAACCGCAAACGGATCCAAACCAAGATCCGGCTCATCTAATATTAAATATTTTGCACCTCTTGACAATGCACCCAAAATTCCTAATCGATGCCGCTGACCATATGATAATTTTCCTGCCGGCTGTGACATGTCATGTCCATGCAGACCAATTGCCTCTGCCATTTCCCTGACTTCGTCTTTCTTATAATCTACCTCATACAACACCTGCAAATTATCAACACAAGACATATGCTTGTATATTGGTGGTGTGTCAAAACAGATTGCGAACTCTTTCCGAACATTATCAAATGTTTTGCCATCAAAAAGGATTGCTCCTCTCTTTGGCTTCAAAAGAGTAGTTGCACATTTTATCCAAGTTGTTTTTCCGGCACCATTCACTCCGGCAAGATAAGTAATCTTGCCGGTTGGTGCTATGAAAGATATATCACTTAGAATTTCATTTTTATTATATGCAAATGTGACATTCTCTGTTGTAATCATGTGTCTCTCTTTCCTCTCCACAAAACTATTTTTATGATAATAGTTTTTACAATAATTGTCAAGAAAATATCACATATCCTATTTAAAAGTAACTCCAATCACAAAAAAATCCCGGCAGGCTTTCCTGCCGAGACAAAATATTCTAAAAACTACAACTGCTTCATCCGGAATTTTACATACAGTTCGATCAATTCCGCACAATTTTCTCTTCCTACCTTATCACTGTTGATAAACAGATCATAGTTCGTCGGATTTGTCCAGTCCTTACCGGTATAATATTTATAGTAATCTGCACGATATTTATCGGTCTTGCTGATCAACCGGTTCGCTTCTGCTTCCGAAACGCACATTTTATCAACAATGGATTTTACGCATGCCGGACGTGGTGCATCAATATAAATGCGGTATACATTATCAAAATATTCCAATACATGGTCTGCACATTTACCGACAATAATGCAGGACTGACTAAGTGCCAGTGACCGGATGATCTGCGCCTGCAAATTAAACAGGTTAATATCCGATACGAAATCCTTTTCGCTCGGAGCAAGAATCGTCTTCGTCGGTATACCCTTTAACATCTTGGCAAACAAACTGCCCCGGAGTCTCTCATCGGTCTCATGGAACAATGCTTTATTGATACCACTGGCATCCGATGCCATATCCAGAATCTCATTTTCATAGCACGGGATTCCCATACGCTTTGAAAGTTCCAGTGCGATCGACTTACCGCCACTACCGAATCCTCTCGCAATTGTAATTACAAAATTATCCATAACTCATTCCTCCTAGTCTCCCAGATATGCCTTACGAACAGCATCATCATGCAACAGATCATCCGCTTTACCGGATAATACAATGCTTCCTGTCTCTACAACATATCCTCTATCTGCAATCTGCAACGCAGCATTTGCATTCTGTTCCACCAGCAATATTGTCGTTCCTTCATCCCGGATTGTCTTGATGATCTCAAATATTTCCTGCACTACAATTGGTGCAAGACCCATAGACGGTTCATCTAACAACAACAGTTTCGGTTCCGCCATCAAAGCCCTTCCGATTGCTAACATCTGCTGTTCACCACCGGATAATGTTCCGGCGAGCTGATTTTTTCTTTCCTGTATACGAGGGAAGTATGTAAATACTTTTTCCATCGTTTCCTTAATCCCTGCCTTATCTTTTCTCAGATAAGCACCCAGCAGTAAATTTTCTTCACAAGTCTGATCACCAAATACCCGTCGTCCTTCCGGAACCTGACTGATTCCGGCACTTACAATCTTATGCGGAGGTAATTTACTGACTACTGTATCATTGTAAGTAATTGTTCCGCTCTTAATATGATTCAGACCACTTATGGCACGAAGTGTTGACGTCTTACCCGCACCATTTGCACCGATCAGCGTAACAATTTCGCCATCCTTTACCTCCAGACTAATTCCATGCAGGGCATGTATTGCTCCATAATACAGATCAATATTATCAATTTTCAACATAATTATGCCCCCTTTCCCAAATAAGCCTCAATGACTTTCGGGTTCTTCTGAATCTCTTCCGGTACACCATTTGCAATAATCTCACCAAATGATAATACATAAATATATTCACACACATTCATGACTAACTTCATATCATGCTCTATCAACAAAATAGAAATCTTAAATTCTTCCTTGATCCATCGGATCATTTCTGTCAGCTCCGCCGTCTCCTGTGGATTCATTCCCGCTGCCGGCTCATCCAGCAACAACAGCTTCGGTTTTGCTGCCAATGCTCTTGCAATCTCTAACCGTCTCTGTTCACCATAAGGCAGATTCTTCGCCAGCTCATCCGCCTTGTCATCCAGTTTCATAATTTTCAGATACTCCAAGGCCTCCTCTTTCATCTTCGCCTCTTCCCGCATCTGATAAGGACTATGCAAAATGCTGCCTAATAATGTTGTCTTTGACTGAAAATCAAAACTGACCATTACATTCTGTAACACTGTCAGATCCTTAAATAACCGGATATTCTGAAACGTTCTGGCGATACGCTTGGAAGTAATGTCATACGGTTTGATTCCGTCAATCCGCTCTCCGTCAAAATCAATCTTACCGCTTGTCGGTTTGTACACGCCGGTCAACATATTAAATAACGTTGTCTTACCTGCTCCGTTTGGTCCGATCAAACCGACCAGATTGTTATCTCCAATCTCCATATTCACCATATTTACAGCGGTCAGGCCACCGAATTTGATCGTTAAGTTCTTCACATTTAACAGATTACCCATATTACTCACCCGCCTTTGCCGTTTTGTCACCTTTGTGAGTGATCTTTACATATACTTTCTTACACCAGTTTGCAATCCCCTTTACCGTAATCTCTTTCGTTCCTAAAATACCATTCGGACGGAAGATCATTAATGCAACTAACATGACTGCGTAGATCAGCATACGATTTTCCTTGAACACTTCACTCAGTCCCCGGAGGGATTCCGGAAGGAATACAAGAATGGATGTACCAACCACCGTTCCGGATACACTACCCATACCACCTAATACAACATATGTAATAAAGTCAAAAGATTTTGCATAGTTAAATGTGACCGGATCAATAAAGGTATTGAAATGTGCGTACAATCCACCGGCAAGACCTGCCATTGCACTGCCTAAGATAAAGGATATCATTTTGTACTTGGTTGGATTGATACCCATTGCCTCTGCCGCAATGTCATCTTCACGGACTGACATGATCGCACGACCTTTGGAAGAATGGATCAGGTTCTTGATAATGGCAAAACATAAGGCTACGCAAAAGAATATCGTCATCAGACTTGTCTTAACCGGAATACTTGTCATACCTCTTGCGCCACCAACATAGTCAATATTCTGGATAACAACCTTAACAATCTCTCCAAATCCCAATGTACAGATGGCTAAGTAATCACCTTTCAACCGGAGGATCGGATAACCAATCGCTGCTGCAAGCACTGCCGCTGCAAGAATACCGACAAGTAAAGAAACACCATATGGCATATTGAATTTCTGCGTCATGATTGCTGAACCATATGCTCCGATCGACATAAATGCCGCATGTCCCATTGTAAGCTGCCCGGTATATCCTAAGATCAGATTCAGTCCAAATGCTGCGATCATAAAGATTCCTGCAGTCTTAATCACTCGCAGCGTATAACTGTCAAGAATGCCTCTCTGAATTAAAAATAAGGCAATTCCATATATGGCAAACAGCACACCTATGATGATTGCATATTTGATATAGGTTTTCGCTATTATGCGTGTGTCAAATGCCTTCTCGTTCATCTGCTTTTCCATAGCTATCACCTACACTTTCTCTCTGACATTCTTGCCAAACAAACCTGCCGGTTTGATCAACAGAATAATGATCAACACGGAAAATGATATCGCATCAGACAATCCGGAACTGATATATACCTTGGACAGTGTTTCAATCAATCCCATTACAACACCACCAAACATCGCACCCGGAATAATTCCGATACCACCTAATACCGCTGCAACGAAGGACTTCAGACCAGGCATAACGCCCATTGCCGGTGTCAGTTTCGGATACAATAATCCAACCAATACACCTGCGGTTCCTGCCAATGCCGATCCAATACCAAAGGTAATGGAAATGATCCGGTTCGTATTGATTCCCATAAGTGCTGCCGCATCCGAATCATAAGAAGTTGCTCTCATGGCTCTTCCAACCTTAGTCTTCTTAACCATCAACTGCAACAGGATACAAAGGGCAATCGTAGTAAGCACCGCAATGATCTGATAATTACTGATAATAACGCTTCCTACATTGTAGGACTTTAATGGGAACAACTCCGGAAATGATAAGGAGTTCGGACCTGCCAAAAGGTTTGTTTTCATCAGGTTCTGTAACAGCAGCTCCACACCCATTGTAGTAATAAACAGGGTAACCTTTGGTGAATTACGCAAAGGTTTATACGCAATCTTCTCAATCAACATACCAAGGATCGCACACGCTAACATTGCAAATATTAACGTTCCCGAAAAACCAAACCGGAACACACATACTGCAAAATAACCGGCATACGCACCAAACATATAGATATCGCAATGGGCAAAATTGATCAGTTTAATGATTCCATATACCATTGTATATCCGATTGCTATGAGGGCATACACACTTCCCTGGCAAATACCATTTACAATCTGTTGTAATAATGTATCCATAGCCATCTCTCCTAACCATCCCGGGTCCGGCAGACAGACCGCCTGATATTCACCACACATTCCGTCATTCCTCTTGCGTCTTCCCGGTTGCTGCATCCGGATATCCGGTGAATACAGATTCTGTCTGTGCCAGACTACCTGCTTATTTTATCTTGCTTCTTTGCTGGCTGCCACGCTATGGATGTTATTACAACCGTTGCGTCTCGCAGGCGCGGCTGCCTGGAGTTTATCCTATTCCTCTGGCGAGATCTCTTCCACGAAGCTGAAGGAACCGTCTTTTACCTGGTTCACAACTACACTCTTGATCGGATCACCGTTCTCATCAAACTTGTAATTTGTGGTACCGCATTTCTCATCTAAGCTATGTAATGCATCTTTCACTGCATCTGCGTCAGTACTTCCTGCTTTCTCGATCGCTGCCTTTGCAATATATACGGCATCATAACCTAATACGGAGAATGAACCCGGATCTGCATCAAATTTCTCTTTGTAATCGGCAACAAAATCTTTTAAATTATCAGACTGAATAGATACATGATCTGTAAAGTACATACCCTCTACCGCATCGCCACCGATCTCTACCAAAGCCGGATCCGAACATGAATCACTGCTCATTAACTGAATGTCTAATCCGATCTCAGAAACCTGCTTTGCGATCAGTCCGACTACATCATAATCATCCGGAAGGTATAATACCGTTGCACCGGAATTCTTGATCTCTGTTAAGTAAGACTTGAAATCACTGTCACCTGTGTTATATTTTCCTTCATATGCAATCGTTCCACCATCTGCCTCAAAAGTCTCTTTGAACTGGCTCGAAATACCAACACAATAATCTTTACCTACATCATAAAGCATTGCAACTTTATCTGCTTTCAATGTATTCTTTGCAAATGTTGCTGCAACTTCACCCTGTAACGGATCAATAAAACATGCACGGAAGATATATTCTCCACCTTCTGCTGTTACCTTTGCATTGGTAGAACCAACAGAGATCATGATCTTCTTGGCTTCATTTACAATTGGTGCCATTGCAATAGAACAGCTGCTTGCGTATGAACCCAATACCATATCTACCTTATCCTGCTCTAACAACTTGGTAACCGCATTTGGTGCGGTTGCCGGTTTGTTCTCATCATCCTCAAATACTGCTTCAATCTGCTTACCGTTAATACCGCCTGCTGCATTGATCTCATCAATTGCTAACTGGCTTCCATTCTTACAGGCTGCGCCGATATTTGGTGCATTACCGGTTAACGGATATACAAAACCTAACTTGATCGTATCACCACTGCTTGAACTACTACTGCTGCCTCCTCCGGATGACTCCGAAGTTGCTGCTTCCTCGCTACATGCCACCATGGACATACACATTGCCATAACGGTCGCTACTGCTACCACTTTTTTAAATAATCTCTTCATAATGAATTCCTCCTTCTAACTTTGGGTCTTGGTACTAAATCCTATGAACGGGTTACTAATATAAGAAAGGCGTCACGCAATACTGCGTAACGCCTTTGTTATCACACTTAAGTATATATTTAGTTGCATTCGCGCTTATGCGATCATTTTGTCAACTTCTGTTAAGACTTCGTCAAGCATTGTCATTGCGGTACGAAGTTCATCCTCCTTGATAATAAGCGGAGGTGCTACAATGATGATGTTCTCATGTGTATAGGTTGAGAAGCCCTTCGCCTTCAACATACCACAGATCTTACCCATCAGGTTCTCTTTATCGGCATTGTAGCCGACAAGCGGTTCCTTCGTTGCCTTGTCTTTTACAAGCTCAACGGCTGAGAACAAACCTTTGTAACGGACATCACCAACACAGGCATGTTTGTCCTTCAAGTCTTCCTCGATCTCACCTAAGATCTTGCCCATGGCTCTTACATTGTCAAGAATGTGGTCTTCCTTGTAGACATCCAATGTTGCAACACCTGCTGCACAGGAAAGTGGATGACCACTGTATGTAAGTCCACAAAGTAATTTATGATCATCGAAATAATCGGCAATCTTCTTATCTACAATTACGCCACCAAGTGGTGCATATCCACAGGTAACACCTTTGGCAAATGTAATGATATCCGGCTTGATTCCCCAATTCTGGCAGGCGAACACTTCACCGGTTCTGCACCAGCCCATCATAACCTCATCACAGATCATCATGATACCGAATTCATCACACAGATCACGGATACCCTGCAGATATCCATCCGGAGGAATGATACATCCGTTACTACCGGTAATTGTCTCACACTCAATTGCTGCAATACTTTCCGGACCTTCATAAATGATCTGCTCTCTTAACTTACCAATATAGAACTTGGTTGCGGCTGCATCATCTTCAAAATCTACCAGTTCTCTGTATACATATGGATCAAAGAACTTGACATATCCCGGAATACCAGGCTCACAGTTGAAACGTCTCGGCTCACCGGTTAAGTTGCCGGCACCCATCGTAGAACCATGATAAGAACGATAACGGGACATTACTTTATTTCTTCCTGTATATAATCTTGCAATCTTTAAGGCATTTTCGTTGGCATCTGCACCACCTAATGTAAAGAATACTTTCTGCATATTATCCGGTGCCAGCTCAATGATCTTTCTTGCTAACTCTGACTTTACATCTACCGCATAACCCGGTCCGATAAATGGCAGCTTATGTGCCTGCTCTGCAATCGCATCTGCCACCTTCTGGTTTCCATATCCGATATTCAGATTCACAAGCTGTGAACTCATATCATAATATTTCTTACCATCTGCATCATAGAAATAAATGCCTTCTGCTTTTGTAACTACGGTTGGATCTAATGTTCCCTGTACAGACCATGAATGCAATACATGTTCTCTATCTAATTTCTTGATTTCTTCTTTTGACATCTCTCTCATAATACATATCTCCTTTTCTACCACAATTCCTTATACATCTTAATCACATCCGCCTTCGTAGTTGTCTTTCTTGTGTTTCCCGGACTTCCACTGGCGATCGCATCATCTGCCATCTTATCCATGACCTCGCAAAATGCTTCTTTATCAACACCATATTCCGCAAGTGTTGGAACTTCTAACGTTTCACATAATTGAATGATCGCATCTAAAAATGCTTTGGCTGCCGTCTCATCATTGTCTTCTTCTGTCGCTGCCCCGATGGCCCGTCCAAGATCTGCAAATCGTTCATAGGTTCCGTCTAATGCAAATGTCAGACAAACCTTTAACAACATTGCATTGGATAATCCATGCGGCACATGGAAATTGGCTCCGATCGGCCGGCTCATTCCATGCACTAATGTTACGGAAGAGTTGTTAATGACCACTCCTGCCTCTAATGCCGCCAATATCATTTCTTCTCTCGCTTCCATGTCTTCTCCGTTCCCGTAAGCTCTTGGAAGATATTGGAAAATTCGCTTGACTGCATCAACGGCATATACATCGGTAAGCGGGGAGGCTTTCTTGGAAGTATATCCCTCCACCGCATGGGTTAAGGCATCTAATCCGGTTGCATTGGTTACGCTCTTTGGCGAAGATACGGTAAATGACGCATCCACAATTGCAACATCCGGTATCAGCACCGTTCCTTTTAATAACATCTTAATACTTGTTTTTGTATCTGTAATAATGGTAAACTGCGTTGCTTCCGATCCGGTACCCGCCGTTGTCGGAATCGCAACCATTGGAGGAAGCGGATTCGTGATCTCTTTTCCCATGTAATCCGCAATCTTTCCGGGATTGGTAATCAATGCTCCGATCGCTTTCATCGAATCCATCGGGCTTCCGCCGCCAATCGCAATCAGGAAATCACATCCGTTTGCTTTGTATGCTTCCACACCGCCATCAATCATCACATCATCCGGCTCTCCGGTAATATCATCATAAACTGTCCAGCCAATTCCAATTTCATCTAACAGATTGGTAACAATCCTGACATTACCGATTCGATTCATTACTTTTCCACTTACTACCAATGCTTTGGTTCCAAGTGTGCGAATCACCTCTTTGCTCTGTTGTAAAGCATTTTCTCCACTAATTATTTGTTTTGGCATGATAAACTTACTTGCCATTTACATCACACTCCTTGTTTCGGGACATGTATTATCATCTTTTGATAATGTTCATGTCATATGTTGGGTAGATATTACCTCTACATAACCATAAAGTCAAGTATGTTTTGCCATTTTTTAATTATATTAAGTGTATGTTTTTGTTCCCTTTCAAATGTTAGGCAAACAAAAAAGCCGAAGGTTTATTTTCTAAATCACCTTCGACTTATTTACAGATTATAACCGCACTCTCCCAAAATTGCAAGTATTATTTTTAATCTTATATTATTTTTTTGTTTTCTGTTTGCATGTTCTCTTCCTTTACAATCTGCTCAAACTTGTATATAATATACCCAAAACTTGACCAACTTTATTATATGTTGGCAATTTCAGTTTGCCTTTTCATTTATGATATCCGTTTGCATACCTATATAAAGGAGGGACCATTATGAGAGTAAAAAGAATCGAAGCCATTCAGGAATATATTATAAAGAACAAATCCGTATCCATGGAACAATTATGCGAGGAATTCAGAGTATCCATGAACACGATCCGCCGCGATATCGATACCCTATGCACCAGAGGCAGCGTGATCAAAGTGTATGGCGGTGTTGTTGCCAATACCAATGCACCTGCTACACACGCCGAAACGCTCCGCCCATTTACCGAGCGCAGTTCCAGCAACAATAACGAAAAGTTAATGATCTCCCAAAAGGCAGCTTCCTATGTGCAGGAAGGTGACATCATTTTCTTAGACTCCGGAACCACAACTCTTAACATGATTCCCTATCTTGCTAATATTCCGAATCTGACCGTAATCACCTACAGTATCCCGGCACTTGTAGAACTCCTGCAATACAAAGATATTAAAGTGATCTCCCTGCCCGGACTTCTGCTGCGTGGCACGGAATCCTTAGTCGGTTCCTGCGGTGTCAATTACCTATCCACCTTTAATATGACGAAAGCATTTATGGCATGTACCGGAATCTCTTTATCCCGGCAGGTTACCAACGCAACCTTTGAGGAGTACGAGATCAAGCAGGCGGCATTGGACCGGAGCGAACAACACTTCCTGCTTGCGGACCATGATAAGTTCGGGAATGCCGGCATTATGACATATGCGGACATCACACGCATGGATTATATTATAACGGATGATATTCCTGCACCGGAATATGCAGAATACTTTGATGAGAAAGGGATTGGCCTCGACATAGCCCTTTCACACCCTTGCACAGCGTAAGTAACGGATGATGTGTGAGGCACATGCGAAAGGTATAG
>OLPV01000124.1_pt1 | contig 73216 bp, 58 predicted proteins | sample 1671961 | NCBI WGS metagenome assembly OLPV01 (sample SAMEA3136630, study PRJEB25190) | human gut metagenome | biome: human gut; feature: human-associated habitat; material: faeces | place: Austria | collected 2013 | reverse complement strand
CGCCGGCCTGTCACGTCGGAGGTCGCGAGTTCGAGTCTCGTACATCCCGCCATCCAAAATCTGAAGCCTGTTCGAAAGAGCAGGCTTTTTTTGTTTTTCGAGGTGTTGCGGAGTCCTCGTTAGCGCGGTGGGGTGCGTAAAGTGCGTTATGTCGCATTCGCGGCGGTATGAGCTCAATCTCGCCGCCGTAGGCGCATTTGATTGCGCGGCGACTCATACATGGCTGTTCAGCGGTGTGTTCCCGACTGTCGCCTGGTGGCGCATTTGCGATGCCGACACTTCTTCACGTCGCCGCCTCGGCTCGCTTGTTTTTGGACGCCTGGCATACATGCCCGCGCCTTAGCGGCATTTGGGCGTCTGACGTTCGTTGGCTGCTTTGACGCTGGTTGCCGTGCATTCCGATGCGCTGTTTCTGCGCCCTGGTGTCAGAAAATGCCACAAGGGGGCCCGATTGCAGCCCGATATTCGTTGCGAAAGGAGCAATCGGGTGTTCGCGATGGGTTGCATCATGACAAAAGCGCAGGTCGTAGCTGCGTCGTGGCTCAGGGATTCGAGTTTATCCGTAGATGGCGAGGCCCCCTTCTCGCATTTTCTGCCAGCAAGGTCGTCATCTTCTGCAATCGGGCCCCATTGCGCCATTTTCTGACAAGTCCACATGTCACTCGATCCGCATGACCTTCGACCCACATGATGTTCGAGTCGTGCGACCTTCGATTCACGCGTCTCTCGGCCCATATGGCTTTCTTGTCACATGTCGCTCGGAGTGAATGCCGCTTGAGCGCTTAACGCGCGTTTTTGGATAGGTGACTTTGGTCGAGCATTTTTGCCAAGTGGGTCCCCAGCGGTATTCCTCGCTTCGCTGTACTCTCTCTCATTGTGCCTTCACGGCTAATTCCCCGTACCTTCGTGGGCCTTTGCGGCTCTGCCGCCGCACGCCGTCACGGGCTCAATTGTTGAATGCAGCCACGGCCTCGATCGACGCGCGCCGCAAGGCTTGCAATCGCTGTATGCCGTTCGGGGCTTCGGCGCGGCGTGTGTCATGGAAAACGGCCTCACCGCGTGCCGTAGAATCGTACTATGGCGATCATGGCGCATCGGGCTTTTCGTAGCGATTGTGGCGGAGCAGTCGTATCGCCCAAATCAAATCGTAGCGATTGCGACGGAATGGTTGTGTCATAGGAATCGTGCATAGCGACGGTGCTATAGCGGGTTGTCGTGATAATTGCGCAGTGACCATATCGTGGCGATTGTGCCGTGGTGACCGTGGCAAAGTGATCGCCTTGAAAAATTATGAATCATTTTCAGCGACTGACTTCATTTAGGTAACAGCGCTTGAAATTCCTTTTAAGTTCGATATTGTTTAGAAGCTAAATATTTAGAAACTAAACAATCCGAGTTTCGAAAGGGGTTGATATGGGCGAATCTCTGGAAGCGTTGCGCAACGAAATGTTTGAAACGATGCAGCGCATGCGCCAACGCCGCTCGACGCCGCCGCTGCCGCCGGGCATCACGCGCGGCGAGATCAATGCGCTCATGATGCTTTCCATAATGGAAGCGCGCGGCGAGGTCGTGCGCCCCGGTATGCTCGCCGCGTGCTCCCATGCGACGCCGGGCGCGGTTTCGCAAACGCTCAAGTCGCTTGAGGAGAAGGGTCTTATCGTGCGCAGGCGTGGCGAGGGCGATTCTCGCTCCGTCACGATTTCCCTGACCGATGCGGGCCACGAGTTCGAAAAAGAAGGCCGCCGCCTGCATGACGAACGCTTCATGCATATGCTCGAATTCTTGGGCGAAGACGACGCTCGCGAATTCGTACGCATCGTTAATCGCATGCTTGAATTCGAGGAATCGCATCCCTGGAAGGATGCCGCTGCCGACAGTGGTTTTCGCTGCGAAAAGGAAGGCGGCGAGCCATGCGCCTAATCAAGAATTTCGCGAATCATAAAATCGCGGTAGTGATCGTCGTGGTACTGCTCGCGGTTCAGGCATTTTGTGATTTATCGTTGCCGAATTACACATCCGACATCGTTGACGTGGGTATTCAGCAATCGGGCGTCGAGCATGCGTCGACCGATGCACTCACCGAGCGTACGCACGACTTGGTCGCCATTATGGAAAGCGAGCAGAACGAAAGCCTGTTTGCCGATTCCTACTTCCAACGCTCCGATGGCACCTACGAGCTCACCGACTTCGGCCTCGAGCATCGCGCGGAGCTCGACGATGCCATGTCCATGCCGCTTGTTGCAGTGCATTACGCCGATCAAACCGGCATGGACCTCGACCAGCTGAAAACCGCTTACGACGCCGGCATAGTGCAGAAATCTGACGTTCAAACCATGCTCGATGAAGCAAAGTCGCAGATGGGCGACATGGCCGATTCCATCGTGAGCCAGCAGGCGATTGCCGCCGCAAAAGCTGAGTATGAGCAACTCGGTTACGACCTGAACACCATGCAGATGAATTACCTGCTCACCACGGGCGGCAAAATGCTCGGCCTCGCCGCGCTCGGCATGGTCATCGCCGTAATCGTGGGCTTCATCGCAAGCCGCACGGCGGCGAAAATCGGCGCCAGCCTGCGAAGCCGCCTGTTCGAGCGCGTGTTGTCGTTTTCGGACGCTGAAATCCAAAGCTTCTCGGCCGCCTCGCTTATCACGCGTGGCACCAATGACGTGCAGCAAGTGCAAATGGTGTCGGTCATGATGCTGCGCATGATTCTTTACGCTCCCATTTTGGCCATCGGCGGCATCATCATGATTGCCCGCACGAACCTCTCTATGGGTTGGATTATCGTGGCGGCCGTGCTTGCCATCGCCGTAGTGATGCTGTTCCTCATGAAAGTGGCAATGCCGAAGTTCAAAATCATGCAGAAGCTCATCGACCGCGTGAACCTCGTGTCACGTGAGATTCTTACGGGCATCCCTGTGGTGCGCGCGTTCGGCCGCGAGGCCCATGAGGAAGAGCGTTTCGACGAAGCAAACCTGCGCCTCATGAAAACACAGCTGTTCACGAACCGCGTCATGACGTTCATGATGCCGCTCATGATGCTCATCATGAATTTGGTGTCGGTCGCCATCATTTGGTTCGGCGGCCACGCGGTTGATGCGGGCACGTTGCAAACGGGGGACCTCATCGCGTTCATCACCTATTCCATGGTTATTATCATGGGCTTTCTTATGATCGGCATGCTTTCTATCATGCTGCCGCGTGCCGATGTTGCTGCCCAGCGCATCGATGAGGTGCTTAAGACGGAAAGCTCGATCGCCGACCCTTCGACTGAAGCGTGTCGCGACGACGAACTCGCCGCGCGCACGGGTGGTGCCGAAATCGCTTTCAACGACGTGAGCTTCAGATATCCTGGCTCGCAAGATTGCGTGCTCGAGCATGTCGACTTCACCGCGAAGCCTGGTCAAACCACGGCCATCATCGGCTCGACCGGTTCGGGCAAGTCTACGGTGATCAAGCTCGTGGAGCGTTTCGCTGACGTGTCGGAAGGCTCCATTACCATCGACGGCATCGATATTCGCGACCTGTCGCTGCACGCGCTGCGCGGTCAATTGGGCTACGTTCCGCAAAAGGCCTTCCTGTTCAGGGGCACGGTTGAAGAAAACGTCGACTACGCCGCCGACGAGCTGAATGCCGAACGCGTGCGCGCTGCGGCGGAAATCGGCCAGGTCGATTTTGTGGACGACATGGACGAGGGCTTTAAAACCGAAATTTCCCAAGGCGGCACGAACGTTTCGGGCGGCCAGCGCCAGCGCTTGGCTATCGCCCGCGCGCTTGCCACTGATGCTCGCGCGTTTTTGTTTGACGACAGCTTCAGCGCGCTCGACTACAAAACCGACGCCGCGCTGCGCCATGCGCTCGCTGAGCAGCTTGGCGGCAAAACTCAGATCATCGTGGCCCAGCGCATTTCCACGGTGCTTCATGCCGACCAAATCGTTGTGCTCGACGAGGGGCGCGTTGTGGGTTGCGGCACGCATGCCGAACTCATGGACGCCTGTGAACCGTATCGCGAAATCGCGCTTTCGCAGCTATCAGAAGAAGAGCTGGAGGAAGGTGATGCGCAATGAGCCAGCAGGAGGAAATGGTAAAGCTGAAGGCGGCATCGCCGCGCCGCCGCGGCGGACGTGGCCCCATGGGTCGCATGATGCCCGGAGAAAAGGCACAAGACTTCAAGGGCACCATTGGCAAACTCGTGCGTTTCATGGGGCAATTCAAAGTAGCTTTCATTGCGGCCATCGTGTTCGCCATGGCGTCGGCCGCCTTCAATATCGTGGGCCCGAAGGTGCTTTCGCAAGCGACCACCGAGCTGTTCGACGGCATCGTCGCCAAAATCGGCGGCACCGGTGGCATCGATTTCGACGCAGTTGGCGCCATTCTGCTCGCCACGCTGGCGTTGTATTGCGTGAGCGCGGCGTGCTCGTTCGTACAAGGCTGGATGATGACCTCGGTCTCGCAGCGCACGTGCTATGGCCTGCGCCGCCAAATCGCCGAGAAAATCGATCGCCTTCCCGTGGGCTATTTTGAGCGCACGAGCACCGGCGACGTGCTTTCGCGCATCACCAACGATGTCGATACGCTGGGGCAAAGCCTGAACCAAGGCGTGACGCAGCTCATCACGAGCGCCACTACCATGATCGGCGTGCTCGTTATGATGCTGTCCATCAATGTTGAGATGACGCTTATCGCGCTGCTTGTGATTCCACTGTCGCTCATTTTGGTGAAAGTCGTCGTGAAGCGCAGCCAGAGGTACTTCCGCGCCCAGCAGAAGAAGCTCGGTGAAATCAATGGCCAAATTGAGGAAACGTTCTCGGGCCAAGCCATCGTGCGCGCGTTCAACAAGGAAGACGCGGCACTCGCCGCTTTCCGCGAAACGAATGAGGCACTCTATCAATCGGCGTGGCGCTCTCAGTTTCTTTCGGGCCTCATGATGCCCGTCATGAGCTTCGTGAGCAATTTGGGATATGTGGCTGTGGCTATTGCGGGCGCGGTTTTTGCCGTGCAGGGTCGAATCACGGTGGGCGACATTCAGGCGTTTATTCAATATGTGAAAAACTTCACGCAGCCTATCACGCAGCTCGCTCAGGTCGCCAACGTGCTGCAGCAAATGGCAGCGGCGGCGGAACGCATTTTCGAATTCCTTGAAGCTCCTGAAGAAGCGTCCGAGCAGCCGAAGGCGAAGGCCGCCGATGTTTCGAGCGACGTGGAGTTCGACCATGTGCGCTTTGGCTACGACCCCGATCATCCGGTGATCAGCGATTTCTCGGCGCGCGTGGGCGAGGGGCAAACCGTGGCGCTTGTCGGTCCCACGGGAGCAGGCAAGACCACCATGGTGAAGTTGCTTATGCGTTTCTACGATGTGGATGGCGGCGCCATTCGTATCGGCGGCCACGATGTGCGCGAATTCTCGCGCGAAGACGTGCGCTCGCAATTCGGCATGGTGTTGCAAGATACCTGGCTGTATAACGCGACCGTGCGCGAGAACATTCGCTACGGTCGGCTCGATGCAACCGATGCCGAAGTCGAGGCCGCCGCGAAAGCCGCATTCGCCGATCATTTCATTCGCACGCTGCCCGAAGGCTACGACACGGTGATCAACGAGGATGCGAGCAATATCAGCCAAGGCCAGCGCCAGCTGCTCACTATCGCCCGAGCTATTTTGGCTGATCGTCGCATGCTCATTTTGGACGAGGCAACAAGCTCGGTCGACACGCGCACCGAGGGGCGCATCCAGGCGGCTATGGACAACCTCATGCGCGGGCGCACGTCGTTCGTCATCGCTCATCGCTTGTCGACCATTCGCAATGCCGATTTAATTCTCGTTTTGCAAAAAGGCGACATTGTGGAACAAGGAACTCATGCGGAGCTGCTTGCGGCGAATGGGGCCTATGCTAAACTCTATAACTCACAGTTTGCTGAATAACCATTATTGGGGCGCGCCCTCGAAAGGTGCGCCCCGTGCCAGTCGGGCGATTGCCCGGCACACATGAGGGGCGAATTTCTGTATGGAAAAGAAGCTGCGCGAGGCACAGACGGGCATTGCAGGGGAATCGTGCGCGGTTGACGATGAGGTCGTGGCGGCGGCAGCAGCGGCAGCTCGACGCGCGAAGGCAACGGGCAAGCACGCCATTGCCGCGTTCGATTTCGACGGAACGTCCATCCAGGGCAATTCGCCCGTATTGCTCGTGCGCTATTTGCGTGGCGATGATTTGCTGCGCAAGCGCGTTTTAGCGAAGGTGGGCGCGTGGGGCGCTGCCTACAAGCTGCATCTTCCGCAAAGCGAGGCATGGGTTCGCGGCCAGGTGTTCACCGCGTTCGAGGGCAGCCCCAAAGAGCAGGTCGACGAATACCTGCGCGATTTCTACGACAAGGTTATCGCTGGCCAGAAGCGTTTTCGCCCCAAGGCGCGTGCGGCCATGAACGCGCTGCGCGATGCGGGCGTTGAGGTCGTCATCGTGTCGGCAACATTTGGGCCTATCGTGCGCCGAGCCCAGGAATTCGAGCCGTTCGATGTGAGCCTGTGCACTGAAATGGAAGTCGACGCCAACGGCAATTACACTCGCCGGGTCGACGGCGAGTGCGTCGAGGGTGAAGCGAAGGTGCGCGCTATTACGAAATGGGCCAACGAGAAATACGGCGCAGGCAACTGGGAGCTTTCATGCGCGTTTGGCGATCACCATTCCGACATTCCCATGCTGAGCCGTGCTGCCGACGCGTTCGCCATCACGCCCGATTCCACGCTTTCGCGCACCGCCAGGGAAAACGATTGGCATGCGCTCGATTGGAATTGCAAGGCCGAGAAATAGCGCGCGAACGAGGCATCCGGGCTCGCGATTTCGACGGGGCGTTCGCGTTTGCCCGCCGCTCGCTATGGCGTCGAGCTCCCCGTGCATGCCCATCACACATCCTCGGGGGTTTGGGCCTTCAATCGAGCTGTTCGAGCGGACGCATCTGCAAACGAGGCGCCCGTTACCCATTCCATATTTGTGGAACTGTTTCTTTCTAAGTAACGTTTCGTGAAATTTTTGCACATCGCTAGGTGCTTGGTTACACTTACCTTTGTAGTATTGTCGTTTAATTCATTGAAGGGGGTGGGCGAAGTGCTCAACCAGAACAACGACGAGGCGAATATCGCCAACAATCAAGAGCCCGATCAAGCCCATCGGCCTCAGGGCGATTGCGCTGAATGCAGCTCGTCTGCAGAGGACAACGCCTCTTTCGAACGTGACGAATATTCTGATCATGGCACCGCCATTGTGCATGGCGAGGCTTTGGCGGCTGATTTCATCGCACGTAACGATTACCTCGAGCGCGCCCAGGCGGCGGCGGAAGCGGGCGACCGTGAGCTCGCCATGCATCTGTTCCTTACGGCTTATGAGGAAGCATGCAAGCGTTCGCCAGTCGCGAACGATTCGGCCATCGCGGCGCTGCGCAGGGCGTGGGGCATTGCGTGCGATATGAAGGAGCGCTCGCTCGCCGAATACATTTTCGACAAACTTGAGCCGCACCTGTCCACCGACGAAGCGCCTGAATACGCCAAGCGCCTGCAGAATTTGGCGCTCGACAAGCTTTCCGAATTCGGCATTTCGCGTGCCGATCTGGAAGGCGTGGCTGACATGATTTCCGAAGAAATCGGCCAAAACGCGCATATTACGGGCATTTCGCCCATCATGTCGATGCATATTCCGGGCGATACTGGCGCCGATTCTGCCGACGATTCCGACGAGCCGCGCCCGACGACCGCTTCGGCCGATGTGCACAAGGCTGCGCCTTCGAAGGCCGTGCCCATGCTGCGCTATTCCGATTTGGTGGGCTTCGACAGCATTATCGAAGACGCTCGCTCGCTCGGGTTGGGCGTTGAAGACGATGAGGAATACCGTGCGCTCGTGGACACGTTGCGCGAACAGCACGGCCTCGACGGCCTTTCCGCCGTTGGCTCGGTCGTGTTCCGCACGTCGTCGCGCGAAGACGCGAACACATTCATGCAGGCCGTGGTGGGCGAGCTCGGCCTTCCCGCTATGCGCATTCAAATGCAACAGGGCCCCATGGGCGTGCCCATGCTGTGCGTCACGGTGTCGGCGAAAAACCAGCCGCGCATGCTTGGTCGCGTTGCGCTTGAGGCTCCGAGCGTGCTCGTGCTTGAAGACATCGACATGTGGGGCGCGCCGCTCATCGACGCCGCCAGCTCCACCGAGGGCGAGGGCGCGATGTTCGCGAGCATGTCGCGTGCCGCGCGCGAAGCCGTTGCGCTTGTTACCGCGGCTGTCGAGAACCCGAACATCTACGTGCTTGCTTCCGTGGGAGGCGAAGCTCCTGACCAAGGATATTTGTACGACCTTATGGAACCCATGAGCGTGGTCGACATTTATTTGCCCGATGAGCTTGAGCGCCGTCAGATTTGGGAAACTATTGCGTCCGAGCATCCGTCGGTGCAATCGCTCGACATGGCGACGCTCACGAAGATGTCGCGCAACCTTTCGCGCACCGATATCGTGACCGCTGCCCGCGAGGCCGTGGAAGACGCTTACCGCGCAGGTCTGAAGGCGCGCTGCTATAAGCCCATCACGCAGGAGCTCATGTTCGAACACATTTCGAACTTCCAGCCGCTCGATTCCACCGAGTACCGTGCGCTCGAAGACGCCGTGATCGCTGATTTCCGCAAGCAGATTGCAGATATCGAATGCGATTTCGAAGAAGAAGCCGAAGCCGAAAGCCGGCGCTACGACGCGCTTGGTGACGATGACGAAAGTGTTGAATAGCCGTGGAACTTACTCGCCGAACCGATTACGCCTGCCGCATCATTCGTGCGGCGTATGCGAATAAAGACGCGTATGTGTCGGTGTCCGATGTGGCCGACGCTGAAAGCATTCCTTACGCGTTCGCCCGCTCCATTCAGCACGATTTGGTGCATGCGGGGCTTTTGAAAACTGTGCGCGGCGCGAAGGGCGGCCTTACACTCGCGTGCGATCCCGCGACAACCACGGTGCTCGATGTGCTCACTGCGCTTCAGGGGCCCATGAATATGTCGCCGTGCTCGGCCGACCCGGAGTATTGCGAACGTTGCGGCGGTTGCGAGTATCACGGCATTTGGAAGCATGCCGATAGGCTTATGCAAGACTATTTCGAATCGATCACGCTCGAAAAACTGTTTTCAGGAGAGGTTCGATGATTATTGAAGGGGCGCTTGAGGCGCCCCTTTTTACGAGTGAGCCCAGCGATGCCGACATCGCGGAATTCCAAGCGTGGGTGCGCGAGGCGGGGCAGGCGCTCTATCGCGACCTTCCCTGGCGTAATACGCGCGACGCATATGCCATTTGGATTTCTGAAGCTATGCTGCAGCAAACGCAGGTGTCGCGTGTGCTTTCCCGGTGGGAGCGGTTCTTGCGCCATTTTCCCACGGTTGATGCGCTCGCGTCGGCGAGCTCGGCCGATGTGGTTGAGGAGTGGCAGGGCTTGGGCTACAACCGCCGCGCGCTCGCATTGAAGCGCGCTGCCGATATATGTTCCACGGAATACGCTGGGCGTATGCCCGAAGGCGTCGATAAGCTCGTGAAGCTTCCCGGCATTGGTGATGCCACCGCGGCGGGTATCACGGCGTTCTCGCGCGATGTTCCCTGCCTGTATCTCGAGACGAACGTGCGCGCGGTGTTCATTCACTGCTTCTTCCGCGATGCCGAACGCGTGACCGACAAGGAGCTGCGCCCGCTTGTGGAGCGCGCATGCCCCGCCGAAGATGTACGAGGCTGGTATTACGCGTTGCTCGATGTGGGCGCCCGTTTGAAGAAAGACCACAAAAACCCGACTCGCAGGGCTGCGGCCTATACGCGGCAAAGCAAATTTGAAGGCTCGCGCCGCCAAAAGCGCGCATGGCTTGTGCGCGAAGTTATGGCCGCGCCGGGGCTTTCCTCGGCTGAATTGCTGCGTCGATTGAATGTCGAGGAGCGTAAGTCGGGCCGCGATGGGGTAGAGGGCGACGAATTCGAATCCATTATGGCCGATCTTGCGCGCGAAGGCTTCTTCCATCGCGAAGGCGACGGGTGGCTTGCGTAGTGTTTTCAAGCTTATGCATTACGGTGAATAGGACAGATTCGCGCGGCCGTCGTACTTAATTTGTAAGTACCCCGCTTTAGGGGATATCCTGTTAGTCACTTTTTGAGCCTGCCTTAATTCCGTAAGCCACAAATATTGAAAAGTATCCAAATAACTAAAAGTATACCCTCACTATAAAAGGGTTATTCCCAGTACAGCGATGCCCTATAAGGGAACACGACGGACAGAAACGCTCCATTTGGGCGAAAAAAAGATACCCAAGGTCAACATTCATGTTACGATTCGGCGACGGCGTAACATAGTTGTGCCATTTCCCGCATTGTCTTCACAACAGGCTACCGTTGGCGGGTTTTGCCACCTTGCATGCATCATTTGCGCCATAATGCATAGCCGTCAGTGATTCCACCATGCATCTAATAGGAGGTGTACGAATGGACAAACAGTCCACTGCCTCAGAGTTTCAGGGAATGCTCGAAGCGCGCGGTGTTTCGCGTCGTAGCTTCATGAAACTGTGTGGCACGCTCGCGGTTATGGCCGGCTTGGGTGAAGCCGCCGCTCCGCGCGTGGCCCAGGCTCTGGAAGAGTCGGTTATCGGCGCAAGCCAGGGCGACCTGTACCCGGTCATCTGGATCGAGGGCGCTTCTTGCACGGGTTGCACCGAGGCTTTCGCTCAGATCGACGCTCCCGACGCTGCCGCCGTCGTGCTCGAGCTCATTTCGCTCAACTACAGCGAGACCCTGTCCGCTGCTGCGGGCCATTCGATGGAAAAGGCCAAGGAGCAGACCATCGAAGCTGGCAACTACATTTTGGTGTATGAAGGCGCTGTGCTCAACGGTTGGAACGGCAATGCGCTTCGCGTTGCTGGCAAAACCGGCAATGAGCACCTGATCGAGGCCGCCGAAAAGGCGACCGCGGTTGTCGCGCTCGGCTCTTGCGCCGTCAATGGCGGCTGGATGGCTGCCGCTCCCAACGCGTCTAACGCGACGGGCGTGCAGGCGTTCCTCAAGGAGCAGGGCATCAACGTGCCCATCATCAACATCCCGGGCTGCCCGCCGAACCCCGAGTGGCTCTGCGCGGTGCTCATCCAGTACCTGCTGCTGGGCGAGCTGCCCGAGCTCAACGCCGAGAACAAGCCCACGCAGATTTTCGGCCAGACCATTCACGACAATTGCCAGCGTCGTGGCCACTTCGAGAACGGCGAATTCGTTTACCAGTTCGGTTCTCCCGAAGAGGCTAAGGGCTACTGCCTGTACCCGCTGGGCTGCCGTGGTCCGCAAACCAAGGCCAACTGCGGCGTTGTTCGCTATAACCACCGTCGTTCTTGGTGCGTTGAAGCCGGCGCTCCCTGCATCGGCTGCTGCGAAGCCAACCCGAACAACCCGGGCCAGAACTGGATCGAGGTCAACACTCCGTTCTTCAAGCGTCATCGCGATCTGAACATCGGCGACTTCAAGTTCCAGCCTGGCACCATTGCCGCTGCCGTTCTCGGCATCGAAGCTGTCGCCCTGGTCATCCATGGCTTCGGCATGAAGGCCGCCGGCCGCGTGCCGAACGGCGCCGAGTTCGAGAAGAAGCGCGCTTGGGACGCTAAGCATCCCGAAAAGTCCATCGGCGTGTATGACGACGCCCCGAAATCTGACGCCAAGAAAGGAGGCGACGAGTAAATGACGCGTTCCGTTATCGATCCCATTACCCGTATCGAGGGTCACCTTCGCGCCGAGATGGAGGTTACCGACGGCGTCGTTACCGACGCTTGGATTTCCGGCGGCTGCTTCCGTGGCATGGAGCTCGTCGTGCGCGACCGTACCCCCGAAGATGCCGCTTACATCGTGCAGCGCATCTGCGGCGTGTGCCCCGTTTCGCACATGCATTCCGCTTCCATCGCGGCTGAGCAGGCTTTGGGTATTACCATTCCCAACAACGCCCGCATCATTCGCAACCTCATTGAGGGCGCGCAGTTCCTGCACAGCAACATTCTGTGGCTGTACAACCTGGCCGGCCTTGACTACGTGAACCCGTTGAACGCCCTTGGCGCCGATGCGGCTGACGCCTACGACTTGGCGGCTGAGCTGGGCACCCCGTCTGCCGACTTCGTTGGCCTGCAGGATCGCCTGAAGAAGTTCGCCGACAACGGCCAGCTCTCCATCTTCAGCGGCAACTGGTTCGACACCGGCGAGTACAACATGACTCCCGAGGCCGACCTTATCCTCACCGCTCATTATCTGGAAGCCCTGCAGATGCAGTCGAAGGCTTCCGAGATCGCGGCGCTGCTCGGTGGCAAGATGCCCCACATCATGACCATCGTTCCTGGCGGCACGGCATTCGTTCCCACCGCCGAGAAGCTTGACGACCTGAAGGGCCTCGTCGACGAGGTGTATCAGTGGGTCGCCGATACCATGATTCCCGACACGCTGGCCATCGCGAAGTTCTATCCCGAGGCCACCACGTTCGGCAAGGGCATTGGCCGCTATGCTGCTTGGGGCGTGTTCGAGAGCCCGTTTGACGAGGGCACTTCCTACGCCGATCGCATGCGCAACCGCTATCTGCCTGCTGGCGTTCTTGACGAGAACTTCAACATCTCCGACCCCGACGAGTCGAAGATCACTGAGTATGTTGGCCACTCTTGGTACGAGGGCGACGCCGACCTGCCGCCGTTCGAGCAGGACACCAAGCCCGCATTTACTGAGTACGACGTCAACGATCGCTACACCTGGGACAAGTGCCCGCTCTACGATGGCAAGTCTCTCGAGACCGGCTCGTTCGCTCGCGTGCTCGTCGCTTATAAGCGTGGCGTTCCGTTCGTCAAGCAGCACGTCGACGAGATGCTCGTGGCCTTGGGCGCTCAGGCTGGCGACCTTTCTGTTCTGCAGAATACGCTCGGTCGTACGGCTGCCCGCCAGGTTGAGACCCTCTATATCGCTACCCTGATGAAGGAATGGGTCAACGAGTTGTGCGAAGCGATCAAGAGCGGCGACTCTGAGTACTTCCGCGCTCCCGAGAAGAGCGACGGCGAAGGTACCGCGTTCTGGGAGGCCCCGCGTGGCGCTCTCTACCATTCCGAGAAGGTCAAGGGCGGCAAGATCACCGATTACCAGATCATCATTCCGTCCACGTGGAACCTCTCTCCGCACGACCCGAAGGGCAACTATGGCCCGTTGGAGCAGGCTCTCATCGGCGTGCCCGTTGCCGATGTGGAGAAGCCTATCAACGCGCTGCGTACCGTTCACAGCTTCGACCCCTGCACCGCTTGCGCTGTGCATATCGTCGAGCCGAAGACCGGCAAGAAGTTCGAGACCGTAACCAGCCCGTGGGGGGTGAAGTAAGATGGCACATCTCGCACACTACCGTGAGGCCCATCCGGCTCCGTTCCGCTTCACTCACTGGGTGAACCTCGTTTCCATGGTGATTCTTATCGTCACCGGTTTTGCGATTCACTTCCCGTACTGGCCTGAGTTCATGGGCATTGCCCGTGGCCTGCACATTGCCTTTGGCTTCGTGCTTTTCATCAACTGCCTGCTGCGTGTTGTGCTTGCCTTCATCGTGAAGAGCGCCCCGACCGCTGGCACCCGCGAAGTGGTTCCTGACTACAAAACGTGGCTGCCTCAGGCCGACAACCTTCACCAGGGCCCGCAGTGGATTAAGTACTACCTGTTCCTCAAGAAGGATCACCCGCTGTCCGCTAAGCTTGGCGTTCCGCAGAAGATCAGCTACCTGTGCATTCCTGTGTTGATCATCTTCATGTTCTTCACCGGTCTTTGCCTGTGGCCGCCCTGCGCGAACATGCCGCTGTTCGAGGCCGCTATTAATGGTCTCGGTGGCGCTATGAGCGTGCGCATCATCCACTACTTCATGATGTTCGTGTTCATCGCCTTCACGCTGTTGCATGCTTACTTGGCAAACATTGAAGGCCTTGCACCCTCCATGCTCATGTTCTTCGGCAAAGAGCACGGTGGTTTGACCTACGACATCGAGAAGCACAACATTTCCGGCAAGGACGACCTGGCTCACTAAGCCTTGGTAGTTCGCCTGAAGCACCTGCTTCTTACAGAAGGGCTCGCGAGAAATCGCGGGCTCTTCTTTTTTTTGCCCAAACCTGTTAAATGCTCGTAGCGTTTAACAGGTTTTTGGCCGGGGCGCGTTCTTGGGTTTTCTCGGGGAATGGGCCGCACGCTTGGTGAAGTTCGCTACCATGGAATGCCGTGTTTATTGGCGTTTGAAAGTGAGTGCGTATGCTGCGTGTGAACCATGCGATTCTTCATGTGTGCGACTTCGAGTCGTGCGTGAACGTGTTTTCCGAAGAGGAGCTCGACCTTTCCGATCGCAAGGTGAAGTCGTATGTGGGTAAGACGTGCCGAAAAGCGCTTTCGAGCGTGGAAAATCGCCGTGGCGAATTCGAGCCCGACTCGTCGTTTGAGGGCGAGGTGCGCGATTATTTCGCAAATCAGGTCGATTTCGTGAGCCTGTCGCGCCAGTGCGCTCAGTTCATCGCCGAAGAGTTGGGCCATATGGAATCGCCTGAAAGCTGCGACGTGCTCGTTGCCGACTTCGAAGATGATGCACCCAAGGTTTCAACTGATACGCCTGAGGAAGATCAGGAAGCCGCATATGAGGCGCAGGGCAAGCGCTACTTTGTTGTGGCTTTGCTGAATAGCCGTCCTGCATTCATGCATGAAGTGGGCGGGGGAGAACTCGGCACACGCGTCGACATCGCGCGTCATCACGCCATTTTGCCGAATCCTTCGCAGAAGCTTTCGAGCTACGCGCTCGTGGAAAGCAAAACGCTCGAGGTGCTGTTCTGTGACAAGGAACGCGAGATTTCAGGTGAGAAGCGTTTGCTTTTGCCCGAGGGCTTGCTGCAATGCTCAAGTGAAGCGTCGAGCAAGGAAGTCGTTGACACAGTGACGCGTATCGTTGAGGAAGTCGCGCAGGAATTCGGCGCGAACACGGCTGTAGCCGCGTCGAAGGCAAAGGCTTACGTGAACGAAAACGCCGACGATTCGGCGTATCTTGCGCCGTGGGACATGGCTGAAGAAGTGTTCGACGACGAGCCTATGCAAAAGCGTTTTGAAGAAGCGGTCGCAGCCGAAAACTTGCCCGACAAGGTACCTATGGAGAAGAAGGCGGCACAGCGTTTGGCTCGCAACCACAAAATTCGTACCGATACGGGCATCGAAATCACTTTCCCTACGGAGTACTCGCACAACCCCGATTTCATCGAATTCGTAAGCATGCCGAACGGCATGATTTCGATCGAGCTGAAGAATATCGGAAACATTGAGAACAGGTAATACTTTGGCCTGATGATTAAGGTGTTGGCTCGATACTGCGCGGTGATCTGGCGGCGCGTTTCGGGTTTGAGCTGCGGCTTGCGTACCGAAAGCGCTTTGGTCAGCCGGCCAAGGCATCGATTTGATGTGGTGTGCCTGGCGAGACGTGCGTTTCCGATAGATTCCGCACGAGCAGAAGGCGCCAGTGGCGCCTTCGTCGCGAGCAGGACTTGACCGAAGCGGAAGCGCATGTTTCGCCAGGCACATTAACTTTTATATAGGAACACCTGTTCGCTTTTGCTATACTGTTCCGCATGGAAAACGAGCAAACATATTTCACGAACATACAAAAAGCTACAGGGCTTGCGACGCTTGAGGAGCCTCAGCTGAACGCCGCGCAGCTCGAGGCCGTTACCACGACTGAGGGCTTCGTTCGCGTGATCGCGGGTGCGGGTACGGGCAAAACGCGCGCGCTCACGCATCGGTTCGCGTACTTGGTCAACGACCTGGGCATTCTGCCGGGCAATATTTTGTGCGTCACGTTTAGCAATAAAGCGGCCAACGAAATGCGCCAGCGCATTCGTCGCGTGACGGGCGATAACGATACGGGCTACATTTGCACGTTCCATAGCTTCTGCGTTTCGGTGCTGCAGGAAGATTCGCATGCCGTGGGGTACCCGCAAAGCTTTCTGGTACTCGACAATGCCGATATCGATGCGATGTTGCAGGTGATTTACGATGAGCGCAAAATCACCCTGCGCGAGAAAACCTTCGGCAAGGCGCGCGATATGATCGAGATTTTAAAAACGATTGAGCGACCCGATTATTATCTCGACCTTATCTCGCTTCCGCTGGCGGAGCTCAAGCAGAAATACCTTGATGCGCGCAAGGTGGACGACATCATTTTCTATGGGTATCTGTATCAGCAAAAGAAATGCTTCGGGCTCGATTACAACGACCTCATCATTATCACGCTGCATATTTTCGACCATTTCCCCGATATTGCGCTGAAGTGGCAACAGCGTCTTGAATACGTCATGATCGACGAGTTTCAAGATATCGACGCGCTGCAAATCGCGCTCATGGAAAAGCTTGTTGAATACCATCGCAACCTGTTCGTCGTGGGCGACCCCGATCAAACGATTTATACATGGCGTGGCGCTGACGTTCGGTACCTGCTCGATTTCGCCGATGCGCACGAGGGTTGCAAGACCATTCTTATGACCGAGAATTATCGCAGCACGCCTGAAGTACTCGGTGTGGCGAATTCGCTCATCGAGAAGAACAAACAGCGCATTCCCAAACGGCTCGAGGCACAGCGCGACGTTCATGGCCCTACGGTGTGGCACCATGCGAAATCGCCCGAAGAAGAAGCGGCGTGGATTGCGGAAGGCGCTCAGAAGCTGCATGAGGCGGGAGTGGCGTATCGCGACATGGCGGTGCTGTATCGCGCGCATTATGCATCGCGTGCGGTAGAAGAAGTATTAATGCAGGCCAAAGTTCCCTATACGCTGTATTCTGGAGTTCCGTTCTTTGGCCGTCGCGAAGTGAAAGACGCGCTGAGCTATTTGCGGTTCGTGGCGTATCAAGATGATTTATCGTTTGCGCGCGTGGCGAATGTGCCGAAACGTAATATGGGCCAGCGGCGCATGGCATTTCTGCGCGAGTGGGCCGATGAGCATGAGTGCACGCTGTATGAGGCGCTCGAGCAAACCATCGACGATGAGATTTTCAAACGCACCAAGGCAAAGCAGCTTCTGGCGCTCGTCGAGCGATTCCGCGGACAATTCGAGGGGCGTGCGGTAAGTGATGTTATGGCGGCTGTGCTTAACGAGAGCGGCTACGACCGCATGCTGCGCACTGAGGGAAGCCAAGAGCGGCTCGATAATGTGGCTGAGCTCAAACAGAGCATCTATGAGTTCGAAACTACGTGCGGCGAGGAAGTGACGCTCGAGCATTACCTGTCCCATGTGGCGCTGCTCACCAACGCCGATGCGATGGATGGCGCAGCCGACAAGGTGAAGCTCATGACCATTCATGCGGCGAAGGGCTTGGAATTCAAGCATGTGTTTTTGTGTTCGATGAGCGAAGGCGTGCTGCCTTCGAAGAAAACGCGTACGCGCGAGCAAATGGAGGAAGAACGCAGGCTCGCGTTCGTTGCTATGACGCGCGCCGAAGATGGCCTGTACCTTACCGAGGCCGAAGGCTTCACGCATAAGGGCACGCCGCGCTATCCGTCGCGGTTCCTGCTCGATATCGACCCTGAGTGCCTGATGTTTTCGCATAAGCCAGACCAAACGGCGCTCGAGGCTGCGCGCGCCGCGTATGCGGCCAACGACCAGTGGATTGCCGGCATGAGTACCGATGTGCAATTCCGCCAGGGCGGCCGCGTGCGTCATGCCGTGTTCGGCGAAGGCATCGTCGAGGAAATCGATATGCAGAAGCGCGCCTACATTGTGCGCTTCGACGGGCTCGATACCACGCGCGCCATCAGCTTTCGCGTGAAGCTGGAAGAGGCATAGGTGATGCGTTCCGTCTATTGTGAACGCGCTAATACTCGTAGCATGTAACGCGTTTTCTTAGGCGTGCTGTATGATCCCCTGTCTGGTGAATTCAGCATCACCAGGTTTGATGGTTTTGCTGCGGCACTGTTGGATGCAGCCGATATTGATTCCGCCTCAGGCGTCAAGGTGCTTGAGGCGGCCGGGTGCCTTGGGCCAATCTCGATCCTGAGGTCATTAGGCCAGCGAAACCTGTTAAGCGCTGCGAGCATTTAACAGGTTTTCGCCTACTGGGGCTCTGAGTTACTCGACCTCGGCGAGCGTGGGGATGGATTGCTGGGCGCCCACCTTCGTGGTGGCCATGGCGCTTGCTTTCGTGGCGAGCGCTACTGAGTCGGCGAGCGACAGGCCACGTGCATACCCTGCGACCATCGCACCGATATAGGTGTCGCCTGCGCAGGTGGTATCGATCGCGCGCGTCTTCGGCGGCACCGATTCAATGGTTTCATTGCCACAAAATACCATCGATCCGCGCGCTCCCAGCGTAATGGCAACGCAGCTCACGCCGCTTTCTTTCAGTTTGTCGGCGGCGGCGCGAGCGCTCGTCGCATCGGCGGGGTAGACGCCCGTCATCATCTCGCATTCGCCCTCGTTCACCACCACCAAATCCAGGCAGGGCAGCACGGCTTCGGGAATCTCGTGCGCGGGGGCGGGGTTTATTGCCACATATAGGCCTCGTTTGCACGCTTCGGCAAGCGCGGCCCAGGTGGTTTCGTAGTCGCATTCTAGCTGAACCAAGAACACATCGCCCGGTTCGGCCACTTCGTCGAGCGCGCGTCGCACTGCATCGATGCGAGTGCTTGCGTTTGCTCCTGCGTCAATGGTGATGAAGTTGTCTCCGCATACGCGCGTGATAATGGCCACGCCTGTTGGGCAGCTTTCCGACCGCGTGATGTATTCGCACGTCACGCCGTGCTCGGCGAGGCCTGCAATCATCTGGTCGCCGAATGCGTCAGCGCCTACGGCACCCAGCATGCATACCGCGGCGCCCATTTTCGCCGCAGCTACGGCCTGGTTTGCGCCCTTGCCGCCGGGGTTGGTGATGAAGCCGCGACCGATAATGGTTTCGCCCAAATTGGGCATGTGGTCGCTCTCGATGGACAGATCCATGTTCAGGCTGCCGAAAACGATGACTTTGCTCATGATGATCCTTCGCGTTACGTGGAATCGAATGATGGTCGGGTGGGATGTGTTCTTTGGCGAATGCATTTGAGTGCATTGGAACGCGTTCGATGCACTCGCCAGGGAACACCAAGCGCGGCTTACTTTTGGCGAGGGAGTCGCGAGTGGGCCTTTTTGCTTAAAACCGGGGCTGTTTTGGCAGAAAATGCGACAATTAGGTCTTTTGAAACTTGCGAAATTTGAAAAATGGCATCCAGATGTTGCTTCTCGAGGGCTATTTCTAGTGGGAAAGCCCTCGAGAAGCGAATTTGCCATCAACAAGAGTACCTAGTCGCGGTGATTCCTGCCAGGAAAGGCGTAGCTTCGTGCAGAGGCGCCGGCTGTACGACCGAACGCGCAGCCGGCGCAAACGAGACTAGCTGTTGTCGGCGTCCTCGGCCTTCGGAATAAGGAACGAAGTTGCCAGCGCCAGCGCCAGCAGAATGGCGCCCATGACCATGGCAGCAGCATAGCCGCCGGCGGCGCCCGCCTGCGCGGCGTAGGCGTCCATAGCGGCGTACAACACGGCGAAAGAAAGGCCTGCGCCCAGGTTGAACGCGCCTGCGTTCATGCCTGGCAGGTAGCCTGTATTGTCTTTCGGGGAAAGCACGATGCCCAGGCCGTTCAGCATGATGTTTGCGGTGCCTGCATAGGAAATGCCCAGTACAACCGAAATCACGACAAGCATGGCGATGCTCGTGTTGTGCGCGACGAAAATGCCGAACAGCGCGCCCAAAATGGACACCACGAGACCCGCGCGCAGCACGGCGTGGTAGCCGAATTTGCTGGCAAGAACGCCGGCAACGGGGCCGAAGCACAGGCCGAGCAGCGCATACGGGGTTAGCGTGGCGAAGCTCACCACGTCGGCGCCCATGGCGACGCCGCAGGCTTCGTCTTGCGCGATGGCGGGCACGACGCCGTTCATGATGGCGAACACGCCGGTCATGGTAAGCAGCGTGGTAAGCAGCAGGCCCCACGTGCGGCGCTGCTTCAGATAGTGGGTAGACACCATGGGGGCGTCTTTCTTCTTTTCGATGTTCCAGAACACCACGAAGAACACGGCGGCAACGACCACCAGCACGGCCACCATCACGAGGTCGGCTTTGGCCAGCTTCTGAATCTCGTTGATGGCCAAGTAGGCGGAAAGAAACGCGATGCCGAGCGTAACCACGCCGGCCCAGTCCATTTTCGGCGAGCCTTCGGCCTTGCTTTCCTTCGAGCAGAACCACACGAGCACCACGGCGAGCACGGCAACGACGGCCATGCAGATGAACACCGAGCGGAAGCCGAAGTTGCCGGCAAGCCAGCCGCCCAGAATGGCGTCAACGCCTGCGATGCCGCCATTAACCGAGGTCAGGATGGCCATCAGCTTGGTATAACGGGCCTCTTCGGTCACTTGCGTGTGCAGCATGATAAGGCACATAGGCACAACCGGGCCGGCAACGCCTTGCATGATGCGGCCCACCATGAGCATGGTCACGTCTTGCGCGGCGGCGCTCACGATACAGCCGATGGCGGTAATCAGGAGCATGCCGCTGAGCACCTTCTTGCGGCCTACGATGTCGGCCAGGCGGGGAAGGAACAGCGAGAACAGCGCGGCGGCCGTGAAGAACACCGTTTGCGTGTTGCCGATTTCGGTGGCGGTGGTGTTCAATTCGTTTTGCATCGCCACAAGCGCGGGCGAGAGCATAGAAGCGTTGAGCTGGAAGGCGAAGATGGCCACGAGCAGCGCGACCATGAGGGCAACGATGTTCTTGCCGCCCTCGTCGAGAGTTTTGGGTTTGGTAGATTCAGCGGCCATGCGAACTTAGCCGATCCTTTCAATAGCGTCAGTCACGAGGTTCCAGAATTTGTCGAAGTCGAGCTTCGTTGCCACTTGGGTGTGGCATTCCTCGGCAGAAGGCTCCGACCCGCGCAGGTCGGCAACCGTCATGCCCAGCGTGAGCTCGCTGTGGATTTCCACGTCGAGCGGGCAGCGGCGCGTTTCCACGCACGTGGGGTCGATGAGGTAAGCAACCGTGCAGGGATCGTGCACCGGCGGATCCACGAAATCTTGGTTGTCTTGGTAGGTCTTGCGGAAGAAGTCCATGAGGCCCGAGACGAACGTAGCGAGCGGTGTGCCAACTTCTTCGATCCTCTTTTGCACGGCGGGCGTGCACAGCGCTTGGTGCGTGAGGTCGAGGCCAACCATGGTGAGCGGCCACTTCTCGTTGAACACGATGTGGGCGGCTTCGGGGTCGACTTTGATGTTGAACTCGGCCACGGCACTCCAGTTGCCCACGTGGTAGCCGCCGCCCATGAGCACGACTTCCTTCACGCGCTCAACGATGCGCGGCTCCATGCGCACGGCCATCGCGATATTGGTGAGCGGGCCGGTGGGAACCAAGGTGATGGTGCCCGGCTCGCTTGCCATAATGGTTTCCACGATGTAGTTCACCGCGTGCTTTTGCTCGAGCGGGCGGGTGGGCACGGGCAGCTCGACGCCGTCCAGGCCGCTTTCGCCGTGAATCGACGCAGCCACTTCCTGCGGACGCACGATGGGACGGTCGCATCCGGCGTACACGGCCACGTCGGTGGCGTGCGCCTTTTCGAGCACCGCGCGGGCGTTGTAAGTCACCTTTTCGAGGCTTTGGTTGCCTCCGACGGTGGTCACGCCCAAAAGCTCGATTTCGGGGTTGCCCAGCGCGAGCAGGATGGCGACGGCGTCGTCGTGTCCTGGATCGCAATCCAGGATGATCTTCTTCGTCACGATTGCTCCTTTAAAAGAGGGGTTGCTTGCATGCCTTCGACAAAGTATCAAGAATATTCGTCCAAAGGCATAACTTTGAATTTTAACGCATTCGAAATGAATAGGACGCGAAAGTTGGAAGTATGTATACGATGCTGACATGATTCGCTGTCGCGTCGAGTAGAAGTTGCTGAACGCCGCCTGCTAAATGCTTGTGCTAAACGCTACGAGCATTTAGCAGGGGTCGTATATGTCGAAAAGGATAGGGGGCGTTGCTAATGGACGAGTTTGACGAGGAAGCGCTGCGTGAGCGATTGATGGACGAATGCGGAACCGCCATGTTCGGCGGTTTTCCGACGGCGTTGTTGGATGTTGCGGATATTGAATCGGCTTCGGGCGACGAGCTGCTCGAAATAGCAGAACGCCTTGGGATTGATCCCGAGGAATACTAGGCCTGCGAAAACCTGTTAAATGCTCGTAGCGTTTAGCAGGTTGGGACGTGTGTTAACGCTACGAGCATTTAACAGGTGGCGGCGATTCCGCCCGGGCATTCCGTCCGCTCGTGGGGAACTGATGGGCGCGCGGCGGCGTTTACGGGCGACCTGGTAGAATGGCTGAATTGAATTCGGTACAAAAGCTCGCCTGGCGCCGCTGCGTTGCGCGCGGAGCCAATCAAATATGAGCGCATCAATCAACGAACAGGAGTCCCGCATGGCGGAATTCATTTACACCATGTACAAGGCGCGCAAAGCGCACGGCGACAAGGTGATTCTCGACGACGTTACGCTGTCGTTTTATCCCGGCGCGAAAATCGGCGTGGTGGGCCCGAACGGCATGGGCAAATCCACGCTGCTGAAAATCATGGCCGGCCTTGAGGAGGTTTCGAACGGCGAGGCACGCCTGTCCCCGGGCTATTCCGTGGGCATTCTGCAGCAGGAGCCGCCGCTTGACGAGGACAAAACCGTTCTCGAAAACGTGCAAATGGCATTCGGCGACGTGCTCGCGAAAATCGACCGCTTCAACGCGATTTCTGCCGAGATGGCCGACCCCGATGCCGACTTCGACGCGCTCATGGAAGAAATGGGCAAGCTGCAAGAAGCCATCGACGCCGCCAACGGCTGGGATCTTGACAGCCAACTGTCCCAGGCCATGGACGCGCTGCAGTGCCCCGACCCCGACATGCCGGTGAACGTGCTTTCCGGCGGCGAACGCCGTCGCGTGGCGCTGTGCCGCCTGCTGCTCGAGGCCCCCGACCTGCTGCTGCTCGACGAGCCCACCAACCACCTCGACGCCGAGTCGGTTCTGTGGCTCGAGCAGTTCCTGCATCGCTACCAGGGTGCCGTGCTCGCCGTGACGCACGACCGCTACTTTCTCGACAACGTGGCCGAGTGGATTTGCGAGGTCGACCGCGGCAGCCTGTACCCCTACAAGGGCAACTATTCCACGTATCTCGAGACCAAGGCCGCCCGTATGGCCGCCCAGGGCCAGCGCGACGCGAAACTCGCCAAGCGCATGCAGAACGAGCTCGAATGGGTGCGTTCGTCTCCGAAGGCTCGCCAGGCCAAGAACAAGGCCCGTCTGGAAAACTACGATCGCATGGTGGCCGAGGCTTCGCAAAGCAAGAAGGTCGACTTCACCGACATCCACATTCCCGTGGGCCCGCGCCTGGGCGCCGAGGTGCTCAACGTCGAGCACCTGCATAAGGAATTCGACGGCCGCGTGCTCATCGACGATTTGTCGTTCAGCTTGCCGCGCAACGGCATCGTGGGCGTTATTGGCCCCAACGGCGTAGGCAAGTCGACGCTGTTCAAGATGATCGTCGGCAAAGAACAGCCAACCTCGGGCGAGCTGAAGCTCGGCGAAACCGTGCAAATCTCGTACGTCGACCAGAACCGCGAGGGCATTGACGGCAACAAGACGCTGTGGGAAGTCGTGTCCGACGGCCTCGACTACATGCAGGTGGGCGAGACCGAGGTTCCGAGCCGCGCGTATGTGTCGGCATTCGGCTTCAAAGGATCTGACCAGCAGAAACCCGCTGGCGTGCTTTCCGGCGGCGAGCGCAATCGCTTGAACTTGGCGCTTACGCTCAAGCAGGGCGGCAACTTGCTGTTGCTCGACGAGCCCACCAACGACCTCGACGTCGAAACGCTCGAGAGCCTCGAAGAGGCGCTCATGGAATTCCCGGGCTGCGCGGTTGTCACGAGCCACGACCGCATGTTCCTCGACCGCATTGCCACGCATATTCTGGCGTGGGAAGGCACCGACGAGAATCCCGGCAACTGGTTCTGGTTTGAGGGCAACTTCGACAGCTACCAGAAGAACCGCGTTGAACGCCTGGGCGAAGAGGCCGCCAAGCCACATCGTATCCATCGCAAACTCACTCGCGACTAAGCGATCAATTCCGAAGCGCCGCTCTTATGGGCGGCGTTTTTTGTGCGATTCGCTCTTCACTTAGGTTTTAATGAATGAAAGCAATCAACGACGACGGAAAGGCACATGCTCCATGTCTACAACCATTAAGGGCATCGTATCGGCGATGCGCGCATGGCACGACGGCTCGTGGGACGATATCTGCGATTGCTGTGGCATGTGCTGTTATGAGCGCGAGGTCGACGAATATGGCGACGTCGCCGTCGACCTTTCGGCGCCGTGCGAGTTCCTTAACGAATCCACGCGCCGCTGCAGCGTCTATGAAAGCCGTTTCGACAAGTGCGAGCGTTGCTGCCGCCTTACCCCGCGCATCGCGCTTTTCGGTGACCACTTGCCGCCAAGCTGCGCTTACGTGCGCGCGTTTCGCCGATAGACGAGTGGCGTCTTCGGCGCCGTTTTCGGAATCGCTTGATTGACCGTGAAACTCTGTGTGTGGAATGCGCGCGTCGCGTGCTATTTGGATTTCGTCGAAAACGCACGCTGTGCTTGTTGCGTACCACGTCGTTTCCCCAACCTCCCTGTTTTGAGGCGCCCTTTACAAGCGCCTCGATGTGCTTTGATACAATGAAGTCGTTCTGCAGATGCACGTCAAAGGGGTTTTCATGAGCAACGATCCCATCTCGACCGACGAAACGCAAATCACGCTTACGCTGCCCGAACGGGTGGGCATGGAGCAAATCGTGGGCCCTTCCGATTGCGTGTTGCGTGAGGTGAAGCGGGCGTTTTCCGCGCGCATCACGGTTCGAGGCGATACCATTGCGCTTTCGGGCGATGCCGCGGAAGTGCAAAGCCTCACGGCTCTGTTCAGCGATTTCATTAAAATGGCCGCCGCGGGAAGCGACCCGACGATCGATGACGCGCGCCGCGCCGTCGAACTTTTGCGGCAGGGTGAATTCGCGCCGAGCATTTTGCGCGAAGATATTCTGCTCACGTATCGAGGCCGCGCGATTCGTCCGAAAACCGCGGGCCAGAAGCGCTATGTCGACGCGATTCGCGAAAACACGGTAACGTTCGGCATTGGTCCTGCAGGCACGGGCAAAACCTATTTGGCAATGGCTATGGCGGTGGCCGCGCTCAAGCGCAAGGAAGTCAATCGCATCATTCTCACGCGCCCTGTGGTCGAGGCGGGCGAGAACCTGGGCTTTCTGCCAGGCACGCTTACCGAGAAGGTCGATCCCTACATTCGCCCGCTCTACGATGCGCTGTTCGATATGACCGATATGGAACGGGCCCGCGAGCTCATCGAAGGCGGCGTTATCGAAATCGCGCCGCTCGCATTTATGCGAGGCCGCACGTTCAACGATAGCTTCATCATTCTCGACGAAGCGCAAAACACCACGCCTGAGCAAATGAAGATGTTCCTTACGCGTTTGGGCTTCAACTCGAAAATGGTTATCACGGGCGACGTGACCCAGGTCGATTTGCCGCACGGCTATTCCGGCCTCAAGGGCGTGCGCCGCATTCTTGAAGGCGTCGAAGACATCGCCTTTCGCGATCTTACCGGGCGCGACGTGGTGCGGCACAACCTTGTCGCACGAATTGTAGAAGCCTACGAAAGGGCCGCCGAAACTCGTTAGCCCTTCTTGCTCTGGCTTTATCGACTGAAAGCCGATGGCTCGCCAGCCGTCGGCTCGCTGCGCGACAATTCGTCGAGAGCAGATACCTGAGCTCGCGCGAACAGCCCACTGGGCTGTTCGGCTCGTGCGGACGGCTCTCGCCAAACCGCCGCGCAGCGAGCGAGGTGTCATCGGGATCATCGTGGATAGGCTCTCGCATTTTCTTATTCTTGCCGAGGCATAGAATTTTCGCGTTGGGCATGTCTGGAGCAACTTTTCCGCACGAGCCGAAAGCCACTTAATGTGGCTTTCGTGCGAGTCAGGACTTGACCGAGCCGAAACCGCATTCCAGGCGACGAGCAAAGAGAGGATTCATGTCGAAAAAATACGTTCTTGCGCTCGACCAAGGGACTACGTCGTCGCGCGCCATCTTGTTCGACCATGCGGGCCAGCCAGTCGGCATCGCGCAGCATCCCTTTCGCCAGATTTACCCGAAGCCTGGCTGGGTCGAGCACGATCCACGCGAAATCGCCTCATCGCAGCTGGGTGTAATAACAGAGGTGCTCGTGTCTTCGGGCGTATCTCCCGAAGAAATCGACTCGATTGGTATTACGAACCAGCGTGAAACCACGGTGGTTTGGAATCGCGAGACGGGCGCTCCCATTGCGAATGCCATCGTGTGGCAATGTCGTCGTACGACCGATATCGTCGAGGAAGTGTGTGCGCGGCCGGGTGTTCGCGAGCTTATTCAAGCAAAAACGGGCCTCATTCCCGATGCGTACTTCTCAGCGAGCAAAATCAAGTGGTTGCTCGACCATGTTCCCGGGGCTCGCGAGGCGGCCGAGGCCGGCAAGCTTGCGTTCGGCACGGTTGATACGTGGCTCATTTGGCAGCTTACGGGTGGGGCAGTGCATGCGACTGACGTGACCAACGCGAGCCGCACGATGCTCTTCAATATTCATACGGGCGAGTGGGACGAAGAATTGCTCGAGTTGTTCGACGTGCCCGCATCCCTTCTTCCCGAAGTGCGTCCCTCGTCGGGCGACTTTGGAATAACGGCCTGCGCGGCGGTGCCTGCTGGCATTCCGATTCGCGGCGTTGCTGGCGATCAGCAGGCGGCCTTGTTCGGCCAGTGCTGCTTCGATCCCGGTCGTGCGAAGAACACGTATGGCACGGGTTGTTTTATGTTGCTCCATACGGGCCATACCGCCGTTGAATCGCAAAACGGCCTCGTAACCACGGTCGCCGCAAGCGCTCCTGGCGCCGACGGGCTTGAATACGCCCTTGAGGGCAGCGTGTTCGTGGCGGGCGCTGTGGTGCAGTGGCTTCGAGACGAACTCGGCATTATTCAAAACGCTGCTGAAAGCGAAGACCTTGCGAACAGCGTTCCCGATTCTGCGGGCGTTGTGGTGGTTCCGGCGTTCACGGGCCTCGGCGCACCATATTGGGACTCCGAGGCGCGTGGTGCGATTTTCGGCCTTACGCGGGGCGCGAACAGGGCGCATATCGCCCGAGCGGCACTCGAGTCCATGGCGTACCAGGTTGCCGATGTCGCAGCGACCATGGAACGCGAATCGGGACATGCGATTGACCAGCTCAACGTCGACGGCGGGGCATCGGCGAACGGCTTTTTGATGCAATTCCAGGCCGATATCCTCAATGCCCAGCTCAACCGTCCCAAGGTGCTTGAAAGCACAGGCTTGGGAGCTGCGTTTTTGGCGGGGCTCTCCACGGGATTCTGGGAGGGCACGGCTGAATTGCGCGCCATGCGCGAGCGCGACGATCACTTCCGCCCCGCAATGATTGAGGCAGAGCGTGAAGAAAAGCTTGCCAACTGGCACGCGGCGGTTTCTCGGGTTATGATTCACGAGTAATGAATATCGGCGGCATGGCCGCGCGAAGAAAGGATTGTCATGGCAATGAAAATCTCCATTGGCAGCGACCACGCAGGTTTCGAGCAGAAGCAAGAGCTCGCGGCGTATCTGAGAGAGCAGGGCTACGAGGTTATCGACCGCGGCCCCGACAGCGACGATCGCGTCGATTACCCTGATTATGCAGCCGCTGTTGCGCATGACGTGTCCAATGGCGTGGCCGATCGCGGCGTGCTCGTATGCGGCACGGGTATCGGCATGGCGCTCGCGGCCGACAAAATCGTTGGCTGCCGTGCTGCGAACATCATCAACGTGCAGTTTGCCGAGCTGTGCCGTCAGCACAACGATGCGAACATCATCACGCTTTCCGGTCGTTTCGTTGAGCTCGACGTGAACAAGCAGATCGTCGACACCTTCCTTACGACCAAATTCGAGGGCGGCCGCCACGCTATGCGCGTGAAAAAGATCATGGACCTCGACGCCGACGTGAATACGTATCGCTAGGTGCCAGCCACCATCGTTTTCGAACGATTGCGTTAAATACCGAAGAGAAGGGAGCCCCCGCGGCTCCCTTCGGCTATATTGGAGCGGTTCCGAAACTCGCGCGTGACGCGCGATGCCGTATCAAACGAAGGAGACAGCATGTCTTTGCTCGCCGAACAAGACCCTCAGGTGGCCGAGGCAATTTCCGAAGAGCTCGATCGCCAGCGCAATTCCATCGAGCTTATCGCGTCTGAGAATTTCACCAGCCCTGCCGTCATGCAGGCCATGGGCAGCGTGCTTACCAATAAATACGCGGAAGGCTATCCGGGCAAGCGTTATTACGGCGGCTGCGAGAAAGTCGACATCGTCGAGGATCTCGCACGCGATCGCGCGAAGGAATTGTTCGGCGCAAAGTTCGCCAATGTGCAGCCCCATTCGGGCGCCAATGCCAATTTGGCGGCGTATTTCGCAACCATCAAGCCGGGCGATGTCGTGCTTGGCATGAGCCTCGACAACGGCGGCCATCTTACGCACGGTTCGCCGGCGAACTTCTCGGGCAAGCTGTACGACTTCCATGCCTATGGACTGGGCGAGGATGAGCGCATCGACTACGACGCCATCGAGCGCATGGCGAAGGAACTGCACCCAAAGCTCATTGTGGGCGGCGCGAGCGCCTATCCGCGCGTGATCGACTTTGAGCGCATGGCGCGCATCGCGCACGACAACGGCGCGCTTTTCATGGTCGATATGGCCCACATCGCCGGCCTGGTTGCTACGGGCGCGCATCCGTCGCCTGTGCCGTATGCCGACATCGTGACTACCACCACGCACAAAACCCTGCGTGGCCCGCGCGGCGGCCTCATTCTCACCAACGACGAGGCTCTTGCGAAGAAAATCAACTCCGCGGTGTTCCCGGGCAGCCAGGGCGGCCCGCTCATGCACGTGATCGCGGGTAAGGCCGTTGCACTGGGCGAGGCGCTCAAGCCCGAATTCAAAACGTACATCGATAACGTGGTGAAGAACTGTGCCGCGATGGCCGATGGCCTTATCGATGGCGGCCTGCGTCTGGTGACGGGCGGCACCGACAACCACCTGTGCTTGGTCGATCTCACGCCTGCCGACGTGACCGGTAAAGACGCCGAAAAACTGCTTGAAAGCGTCGGCCTTACCGTGAACAAGAACACCATTCCCAACGAGCCCCGCAGTCCGTTTGTGGCGAGCGGCATTCGCGTGGGCACGGCGGCTGCTACCACGCGCGGCCTCGATGCCGAAGACTTCAACATGGTGGGCAAGCTCATCGCCGCGACCGTGTTCGCGAATGGCGATGAAGCGAAGCTCGCCGAAATCAAAGAGGGCGTGAAGGCCATTATCGCCAAGCATCCCTTGTATCCTGAGCTGTAATCAAGTTCGCGTGCTGATCGCGTGAAAACTGCGAAAAGAGGCTCGCCGGCTCGGCATTCCGCTTGGCCGGCGAGTTTTGTGTGCCGCGTGGCATTGCAGTATCATGAATGCGTTTCTATTCAGAGAGGATGAGCCCATGGCCAACGTTACGTACGACAAGAATTGCCTTACCGTGCTCGACCACCCGCTGGTCGGCCATAAGATGACGATTTTGCGCGACGAAAGCACCGCCCCCGCGCACTTCCGCAAGCTTGTCCACGAGCTCGCGGCACTTGAGGCCTATGAGGCAACGCGTGATTTGCCCACGATGCAGGTGCAGGTGAAAACCCCCATTTGCGAAACCGAGGGCGTGCGGCTCAAGGACGACACCTTGGCCGTGGTTCCCATTCTTCGTGCAGGCATGGGCATGCTTGAGGGCGTGCTTTCAGTTGTTCCGTCGGCCGCTGTGGGCGTGCTCGGCATGGAGCGAAACGAAGAGACCCACGAGCCCCATTCCTATTACGCGAAAATGCCTCAGGGCATCGAGAATCGCATGGCGCTCGTGATTGACCCCATGTTGGCTACGGGCGGAAGCGCTCTGGCCGCGATCAAGTACCTTCGAGAGACGGGCGTGAAAGACATTCGCCTGCTCGTTATGGTTGCCGCCCCTGAAGGCGTGGCTGCCGTGAACGCCGCCGAGCCCGATGTGCATATTTGGGCTTGCGCGCTCGATGAAGGCCTCAACGATGCTGCATATATCGTTCCCGGCCTTGGCGATGCCGGCGATCGCATCTTCGGCACGATTTAGGTAAGGAAATTCTTCATGCGCGATACGCAACGACCCAGCTGGGACGAATATTTCTTGAAGCTCGCCTTCGAGGTTTCGAAGCGTTCGACGTGCCTGCGTCGTGCGGTAGGAGCCATTATCGTGAAGGACCGTCGCATTCTGGCCACGGGCTACAATGGCGTGCCTTCGGGTTTGCGACATTGCGAAGAAACAGGATGTTTGCGCGAACAGCTCGGCGTGCCCAGCGGCCAGCGCCACGAGATTTGTCGAGGCCTGCATGCCGAGCAGAACGCGATCATCCAAGCCGCGCGCTACGGCATCGACATTGAGGGATCGTCGATCTACATCACCACCGAGCCGTGCTCGGTGTGTGCGAAGATGCTCATCAATGCAGGCATTAAGGAGATTGTGTTCGCCACCGCGTATCCCGATAAACTCTCCGAAGAGCTGCTCGGCGAAACTGATATCCTCATTCGCTGCGTTGAATACTCCGAATAACGCGCGTTATTCATCGGCATGGGCGTTATTTACGTACCGCTTACGAGTTTTTTTCAACTTTTAAACGCTTCATGCATTCATATGCGTAGTTCTTTGTTAAGGTAACGATTGTTTGCCGCGGAATAGAGGCAAGCAACACGACGAGAAGTAGGAGAGTGAGCACCGCAATATGCTCATCGCATTGGGAATTGTGACCGGTATCTTAGGGTTTCTGCCATTGTTCCTGTCTTTGAGGTTATCGCGCCGTTCTACTTCCACGCACGCCCTCACTATTGGTCTGTACGGCCTTGCTGGCGTTGCAATCTCTCTTGTCATACTTGTCGCGGGGCTTATCGCCTGCGCGATGCTTGCACGCGACGGGCTCGTGGGTTTCGTCGTGGCCGAAGGCATCGTGTTTTTGGGCTGCACCATCGCGTTCGTTGTGTACAAGAACGTGCTCGCCAAGCGCAAGCGCGTTTAAGTGAAATTAGTAAGGAAGGAAAGCTATGGAGGGTCTTGCAACCGCTCTCGGTAACTTCGTCGAGGAAGCACAAGGGCTCTCGGCCCAGTTCGATCCCCAGGTCGTGTTCTATATCGGCCCCTGGGGCGTCACGCAGTATATTGTGTGGCTGTTCATCGCTCTGGCCGTGACGTTCGCCGTCGTGCTCGTTGCCGCTAAGAAGGTTTCGTTGGTTCCCACCAACAAATTCGTGAACACGGTTGAGTTTGGTTACGACTTCGTGAACAGCTCTATCGCTGAAGACGTTATTGGCGAAGGCTTCAAGAAGCATGTGCCGTTCCTCGCAACGATCTTCTTCTTTATCCTCGTCTGCAACATCTTGGGCCTCGTTCCTGGCTTCAAGACGTCTACCGGCGCCATTTCGTGCACCTGGGCTCTCGCAGTCATTTCGTTCGTGTACTTCAACTTCTATGGCATGAAGACTTTCGGCTTCTTCCAGTACTTCAAGAACCTCTGCCCGTCGGGCGTTCCTGGTCCCATGAAGCCGGTCATCTGGTTCCTCGAGCTCTTCTCGATGGTCATTCGCGTGCTTACCCTTGCCGTCCGACTTTATGGCAACATGCTTGCTGGCCACATGATGCTCGCTATCTTCAGCATCGCCACCACCTGCTTTATCCAGACTGCGCTGTTCTCTGGTTCTATGGACCTCATCGCCGGCCTGCCTTCGATCGCATGGTTCGCCCTGCTTGTTGTTATGTATGCCCTCGAGTGCTTGGTTGCTTTCATCCAGGCGTTCGTTTTCGCGATCCTGTCGGCTTCCTACGTATCCACCGCGGTGCACGCGCACTAAGCCCCGGTCGTTTGGCATCGACCGCCGCGTCGTAAAACCGCCCGCCCTGCGTGGCGCACACGCATAACTATGGTGTTGCAGCTGCACCCCTCAGCTGAGCAATATTGGATCTTGCCCCGACGCGACTTGAGAAGTGAGGGGCACGACAAAGGAGGAAACTGTGGAAATCACGCTCGCGCTCGCCGCACTGAAGGTCGTCGGCTACGGCCTGGCCGCCATCGGCCCCGGCATCGGCATCGGCATCGCCACCTATGGCCTTTGCACCGCTGCTGCCCGCCAGCCCGAGATGAAGGGTACGCTCATGGGCTACTTCTTCATCGGCGCTGCTATGTCTGAGGCGCTGGCTCTGCTCGGCTTGGTTCTGTTCTTCATCGGCTAATCACGCTCGATTACTGCATGATTACTAAGAAAGAACAGGAGGCAAACGAGTTGAAGCATTTCAACAAGGCAGCTGGCAAGCTCAGCGCCGTGGCTCTGTCCGCGGGTGCTCTCGCTCTGTCGTGCCCGACGTATGCGTTCGCTTCCCAGGAGGGTGGCATCCAAGCCATTCTGCCTGAGATGAGCGAATTCATTCCTATGCTCGTCGCCTTCATTATTCTGTGGATCGTCCTGGCCAAGTTTGGCTGGCCCGTCTTCGACAAGATGCTTGAGAAGCGCGCGAACTCCATTCGCGACGACCTCAAGAACGCTGAAGAAGCGCGCCAGGAAAGCGAGCGCGTGCTTGCTGAGTACCAGCAGCAGCTCGCTGAGGCCAAGGTTCAGGCTTCCAAAATCGTCGCCGATGCCAAGAAGGCCGGCGAAGACGTGAAGGCCGACATCACCGCCAAGGCGCAGGCAGAAGCCGCCGGCATGATTGAGAAGGCCCATGCGGCCATCGAGGCAGAGAAGAAGGCCGCTATCGCTGACCTTCAGGGTTCTGTCGCCGACCTCTCGATTAACGTCGCGGCCAAGCTCATCGGCAACGACTTGACCGATGACGAGCATCGCAAGATGATCGAGCGCTATGTCGCAGAGGCAGGTAGCTTCAATGCCAAATAATCGATTGCTCGCAAAAGAAGAGGTCGCGACCTATTCCGGCATGCTCCTCGACGCCGCCCTTGAGCAGGGTGGGGCAGAGCGCGTGCTTGAGGTTCGCGAGCAGCTGGATTTCGTGCTTCGCACCTACCGCGGCAACGCGGATTTGCGCGAGGCGCTTGGCAATCCGGCGTACTCCCCTGAGCAGCGACACACGTTGGCCGTCAACGTGTTCGATGGTATCGATCCTTTGGCCGTCAGCGTTATCGCTGTCATGGCTGAGCGTGGCGACCTCGACAAGCTTTCTTCTACCGTGAATGCGTACCGCAACGCGGCCGAGGAAAAGCTCGGCGTAGCGGTTGTCGATGTCACCACTGTGGTGGCTCTCGACGATCACCTGCGCGAGGTCATCACCGAGAAGCTCTCTGTTGATCTGGGTAAGAAGGTCGTGCTGCGCGAGCATATCGACGCTTCTATCCTGGGCGGCATCATTATGAGCACCAATGGAAAACGCATCGATGCAAGCGTTGCTTCCGAACTGGAACACGCGCGCATCGTGCTCAAAGAAGAAAACGATGGAGGTGAATGCTAGTGACTGAAATCACCGCGAAGTCTATCGACGAAGCGCTGCGCAAACAGCTGGAGTCCCTCGACACGAGCGTCGATGCACGCGAGGTCGGTACGGTCGTCCAGGTTGGCGACGGTATTGCTCGCGTCGACGGCTTGAAGGGCGCCATGGCCGGCGAGCTCCTCGAGTTTATTGGTGAGGGCGGCAAGACCGTGTACGGCTTGGCCCAGAACCTTGAGGAAGAGGAAGTCGGCGCTGTGCTCCTCGGCGATGTCACGGCAATCCGAGAGAACGATCAGGTTCGCACCACCGGCAAGATCATGGAAGTGCCTTCGGGCAAGGGTCTTCTCGGCCGCGTTGTGAACCCGCTTGGCATGCCCATCGACGGCAAAGGCCCCATTAAGGCCGACGGCTATCGCCCCGTCGAGTTCAAGGCTCCTGGCGTTATCAGCCGCAAGCCCGTGCATGAGCCCATGCAGACCGGTATCATCGCTGTTGACTCGATGATTCCTATCGGCCGTGGCCAGCGCGAGCTCATCATTGGCGACCGCCAGACCGGAAAGACTGCTATTGCTATCGATGCCATTATCAACCAGAAAGACAACGACATGATCTGCATTTATGTCGCTGTTGGCCAGAAGGCCTCTACGGTTGCCGGCATCATGGAGACCTTCGAGAAGTACGGCGTTATGGACAAGACGATTATCGTCGCTGCCACCGCCGCCGACTCGGCTCCGCTGCAGTACATCGCTCCTATGGCTGGTGCTGCAATGGGTGAGTACTTCGTCTACAACGGCGAAGACGGCAAGCCCGCTGGCCCCGAGAACCTCGGCCGCCACGTGCTTATCACCTATGACGACCTGACTAAGCAGGCTGTTGCTTACCGTCAGATGTCGTTGACCCTGCGTCGCCCGCCGGGACGCGAAGCTTACCCCGGCGACATCTTCTACCTGCATTCGCGCCTGCTGGAGCGTGCTGTGAAGATGAACGAGGAATACGGCCTCGGCTCCATGACGGCTCTGCCGATCATCGAGACGCAGGCAGGCGACGTGTCTGCATACATTCCGACCAACGTTATTTCTATTACCGACGGTCAGATCTATCTGCAGACCGACCTGTTCTATCAGGGCCAGCGCCCCGCTGTCGACGTCGGCATTTCGGTGTCCCGCGTTGGTGGCTCCGCGCAGACCAAGGCCGTCAAATCGGTTTCCGGTACTCTGCGCCTCGACCTTGCTGCATACCGCGAGCTCAAGGCGTTTACCCAGTTCGGTTCTGACCTGGACAAGTCTACTCAGGATCAGCTGAACCGCGGCGCCCGTATGACCGAGCTGCTCAAGCAGGGCCGCTACAGCACTCTTTCCTTCGAGGAAGAGGCCGTGGCTGTCTATGCCGGTGGCAAGGGCTTCCTGGACGACGTGCCGGTTTCTGACGTCGTGCGCTTCCGCAATGAGCTCATCGAGTTCCTGCGCGCAAGCCACGCTGACGTCCTGAAGAAGATTCACGACGATGCGAAATTCACCCCTGAAAGCGAAGCTGCGCTCAATGCCGCTATCGACGCTTTCAAGGCGCAATTCGTGGCGTAAGGAAGGCCCAACATGCCTAACCTGCACGACATTGAAAAGCGCATCAAGTCGGTTTCTTCGACGAAGCAGATTACGCGCACCATGGAAATGGTCGCTGGCGCGAAGGTCAAATATGCCACCGAGCGTATTCAGACCTCTGCTCCTTACGCCGACTCCATGACCGAGATGCTGCAAGGCGTCGCGGCGCGCGTGCAGGCCAGCGAGAACCCCTTGCTGGAAAAGCGTGAGAGCGTAAAGCGTGTCCTGTGTGTGGCCGTGGTTTCCGACCGCGGCCTCGCAGGCGGCTTTAACTCGAACGTCCTGCGCACCGTCGAGAAGACGATTCGCGCGAAAAAGGCGCAGGGTGTCGAGGTGGACGTTATCGCCTGTGGCAAGAAGGCTGGTGGCTTCTTCAAATTCCGCGGCGTGACGCCGGTTCTTGATTTCAAGGACCTCTCCGCCGATCCGACGTTTGAAGAGGCGAGCGAGATCGCCGATTACGCTGTCAAGGCGTATGAGGAAGGCTCCGTCGACGAGGTCGTTCTGGTGTACAACCACTGCAAGAACGCGGCTGAGCAGGTGCTTCGTGAGGAAGTCATTCTGCCGGTCGATACCGAGGCTGTCGTTGCTGCGGCCGCTGAGGAAACCTCCGAGAATGCCGAAGTCTCCGCGAGCGTTGAGTTCGAACCCGAACCCGCCGATGTGCTCGCGCGTCTTCTGCCCGCTTACCTGCGCACGTCGATTTACCATGCGTTGATCGACTCTGCTGCTGGCGAGCAGGCCGCACGCCGCACGGCAATGCACTCGGCTACCGAGAACGCCAACGAGATGGTGGAAACGCTGTCGAGAGTGTATAACCGCGTACGTCAAGGCGCCATCACCACAGAGATCTCCGAGATCGTTGGTGGCGCTGCAGCTTTGGAGGATTAAATGGCTGACGAGAGAATGCTTACCAAAGCGGAACTCGATGCCAGCAAGGGTGCCACCGGTCGCATTGTGCGTATCGTCGGCCCTGTCGTTGACGTCGAATTCCCTGCGGATCAGCTGCCGGCGATTTATAACGCGCTGACGGTTGATGCGAAAACCCCCGCCGGCGAAATGCACGTTGTTCTGGAAGTTGAAACCATGCTTCCTGGCAACCTCGTGCGTTCCGTCGCAATGAGCTCTACCGACGGCCTGGTGCGTGGCACCGAGGTCGTTGACACGGGTCATCCGATTATGATGCCCGTTGGCCCTGAGACCCTTGGCCGCATTTGGAACGTCATCGGCGAGCCCGTCGATGAGAAGCCGATGCCCGAGGTTTCTGGCTACATGCCGATTCACCGCCCTGCGCCTGAATACGATACCCTGTCCACGAAGACCGAAATCTTCGAGACGGGCATCAAGGCTATCGACCTTATCGAGCCCTTCATCAAGGGTGGTAAGACTGGTCTGTTCGGCGGCGCTGGCGTTGGCAAGACCGTTATTATCCAGGAGCTCATTAACAACCTGGCGCAGGAGCACGGCGGCACGTCCGTCTTTACCGGCGTCGGTGAGCGTACCCGTGAGGGTACCGACCTGTACCTGGAGATGAGCGATTCTGGCGTTATCAACAAGACCTGCTTGGTCTACGGCCAGATGAACGAGCCTCCGGGAGCGCGTCTGCGCGTCGGCCTGGCTGGCCTGACTGAGGCGGAGTACTTCCGCGATCAGGGCCAGGACGTTCTGTTGTTCGTTGACAACATCTTCCGCTTCACCCAGGCGGGCTCTGAGGTTTCGGCTCTGCTCGGCCGTATGCCTTCCGCCGTTGGTTACCAGCCCACGCTGGCTACCGAGATGGGCGACCTGCAGGAGCGCATTACTTCTACCTCTACGGGCTCCATTACGTCCGTTCAGGCTGTTTACGTTCCCGCTGACGACTTGACCGACCCCGCGCCGGCCACGACGTTTACCCACCTGGATGCGAAGACCGTTCTGTCTCGTTCCATCGCCGAGCTGGGTATTTACCCCGCCGTCGACCCGCTGGAGTCCACCTCTCGCGCCCTTGAGCCTGCTATCGTTGGCGAAGAGCACTACCGCGTGGCTACCGGCATCCAGGAGCTTCTGCAGAACTACAAAGACCTGCAGGACATCATCGCTATTCTGGGTATGGACGAACTTACTGAAGAGCAGAAGCTCACGGTTTCCCGTGCGCGTAAGGCTCAGCAGTTCTTCGGCCAGTGCTTCCACGTTGCGACCCAGTTCACGGGCCTGCCGGGCAAGTACGTCAAGATGGAAGACACCGTTCGTTCCTTCGCTGCCATTCTCGACGGCGAGTGCGACGAGATTCCGGAGCAGTGCTTCCGCCTGAAGGGTGGCATCGACGACGTGTACGCCGAGTACGAAGCCATGAAGAAGGACGAGGCATAAGCGATGACGAAATTTGCCTGCGATATCGTGACGCCTGAGGCGAAGTTCTACTCCGACGAGGTCCACTTCGTCGTGGTGCCCGGATCCGAAGGCGAAATGGGTTTCCTCTACGACCATGTGCCCTTGGTCTCGACGCTCGCGGACGGCGTTGTCCGCGTCCAAAAAGACGAAGGCGGCCCCTTCAAGGAATTTGCCGTTGAAGGCGGTTATGTGCAAGTGAGCGGTGACAAAGTCATCATTCTTGCCGACAAGGCCGAAGAGAAATAGCATCCATTGCATCTCTGAAAAGCCGATCCCATATGGGGTCGGCTTTTTTTGTTTGTCGAACGGTGCGTTGGACGGTGCGAAGCGATGGACGCGGTTGTCTTTTCTGCGGGAGTCGCTTGTTTCCTCCGTTGGTATTCGGCTGAATTGGTCGTTATCTTTTGCCAGGTTGAGCCCAATTACTTTAAGTGCCTTCTAGCCAATTTTTGGTTTCTGTGGTTGTATTAATACGATTACGCATCTGCAATGTATTCGAACCACGCGTAAGGAGGGCTTATGGCTCTGTCTCATTTTGCTTATGTGCGCCGCAATGTCATTTCGAGCGGCGTTGCGGTTGCTATGGCGGCGACGATGGCATTTCCCGCCGTTGCGCTTGCCGATTCCACCAATGGCTCTGAAGAAGATTCAGCGGCTTCTCGCTCTGCCAGCTTGGAGTCTGGCGTTTCAGTCGACGAAACTGACGCCAACTCGGCAGGGGAGTCGCAAACCAATTATGTGGCCGAGACAACCGGCGTACAGGTGAATAAGGAAGACTATTATTCCGAAGAAGGCTCTCCCGAGGCGCTTATCTCGCTGTTTTCGATAGGGAGATCCGCGTCGGGTTTGCGCCCTGTGAACCTGAGCAACGATGTAACGTATTTCGGCGCCTATGAGGGCGGCAGCTATGCTCAGACCTTGAGCTCGGGCGACGGGTTCCATGCGGTTGGCTATTATCAGTTCGACAATCGCTACGGTTTGCTTGATTTCATCCGCGCGGTGTATGCATACGACCCGTCGAAATACTCGATGTTTGAGCAGTTCAATTATATTGCCGATTCGACCTTCAAAGCCGATAATGCCATGCGTCAAAACGACCAATTCACGGCGCTCGGCGTTGCCTTGAATTCTTCCTGGAAAGCCGCATATGCGGCCGATGCCGAGGAATTCTCTCGTTTGCAAGATGGCTGGGAATATATCAAGTACATCGAACCAGCGCTTGACTATCTCGATTCTCGTGGAATCGACATGTATAGCCGTGCCGATGCCGTTCAGGGCCTTTGCGCGAGCCTGTGCAACCTTTTTGGCCTCTCTGGATGGCATAAATTTGTCGGAGGGTATTCCGATGGGTATGACTGGAACGGCTTCTACAATAGCTGGAAATATTGGGACGGTTGCGGCCTGAACAACGATATGACCGATGCCGAGTTCGTGAGTACTCTGTGCGACTATGTCGTCGAGAATGTTGGCGTGTTCTACAAGGGTCAGCCTCAATATCATCAGGGTTGGCAGAACCGCTACAAGCGCGAGAAGGCTCAATGCCTCGCGATGATTGCCGAGCATGGCGATACCCATGTGAAAGCGGAAGATGCGACCGAGCCCGATCAGGATGGCTCTCTTGGCGGTGGTTCTTCGTCGAATGAGGGTTCTGAGTCGAGCGGCAATGGCTCTACGGCTGCTGGGGATACCAATGGTTCAGCTTCGAGCAATGCGCCCTCGAACGGAAGTGTTGAGTCGAATGGCGGCACTTCGTCGAATGGTGGGAACGTGAGTGCGGGTGGCGCTGGCTCCACTTCTGGCGATACGGCGAATTCGGGCAGCGTTGGCAGCGGGGCGAGTGCGGGAACGTCGGGCGGCCAAGGCTCCATCTCAAGTGGAGTCGGCAATGCGGTTGGTGACAGCTCCAACGGCGATGGCAATTCCGGCGCGGCTGCAGGTTCGGATGCGTCGTCGGGATCTGGTTCGATTTTAGGTGAGGTCGCTGGCTCAGGATCTGTTCCCGGCTCTGGTGCGGCTTCTGACGGTTCAAATGCATCGACCGAAGCAGGTGGAAGCAATGGTGCGTCCATTGATACGGGCAACAATGCTTCAAGCGACGCATCCCAGAATGGCGCCTTGGGAGGAGAGGGGGAGGCACCGAGCGATGGCTCTTCCGATGATTCTCATGAGAATAATGCCGGCGTTGCTCAAGACGGACAGAAGGGCGACGGCGATTCCCTGAGCCTCGCTAAGGCATTAGGCAATGAGTCCGATGCTGGAGCTTCGAAGACGGCGTCCGACGCTTCTCAAGGCGATCAGGCAGCTGTCAACCAGGCAGAGCAGGGCGATAGAATCTCTCAAACCAACGACAGCATGAAAGGCCTCATTATCGCGATGGCCGCGATTGCCGTTGCGGCGCTTTCGGTCATCGGCGTTGTTGTTTTCCGAATGACCCATCGCAGGGACGATCGTTAGAGGCAGTTCCTCACCGATCAAGTAAAAAGCCGGGCTCGTGACATGACGAGCTCGGCTTTTTTGCTTTCGAAAACCTGTTAAACGCTACGAGCATTTAGCACGAACAGGTTCCTGGCAGGTCGTCGATAGCGTTCTGTTGGGATTCGTCAGACGATGATGTGATAATCGTGCAACGTTTTGACGCCTGCCTTGAAGTGTATTGGGATTGCGATGAAGGCAGGGCGGTGCGAGCATGCTATGACATTTTGCGGAAGTCGCGCATGAGCTCCTGACGGTTTGCCTGCGCTGTTTTCTTCAGGATGTTGTGCACATGCACTTTAACGGTCGACGCGGCAAGGCTGAGCTCTCCCGCGATGTTTTGGTTGTCTTTGCCTTCGAGCACCATGCGAAGCACCTCGGTTTCGCGCGCGGAAAGGCCATAGTATTGTGCATAGCCTGCAAGACCGGCATTGATGAATGCTCCCACGCGGCCCTCAGCTTCGGCGGGGGGCTTTACGAAATGTATCGAAAGCAGCTTATAGCAGGAAGCGCCAATAAACGCCGCCATCCATAGCATAAGGGCGTTTTCCGCGAAGTTGCGTTCGGGAAAAAACGGTACTGCGCCCGATTCGACCAACACGGGGTCGATATAGAACAGGAAGAGGACGTTTTCGATAAGCACGGCGGCTCCCAGCACGAGCACGCCAGCATACCCAATGCGATGGCGCCACATGCGTTCGCGCAGCGCGTCGCTTCGTCCCATATATCGAACCGCGATGTAGACCATTATCCAAAGCAGATAGAGCGTGCGCATGCCGTAAAACACGAAGAGGTGCGTGTTGCCTGATGGCATAAATGCGTAGACGGCCAAGCTCGCGATGACGAACACGACGGCAGGCGCGATTTGCAGTGCGCGGCGTTGCTCGTCGAGCGCGTCGCATACCATGAGCCAGAAAGCCGTGAACAGCCCACAGCCCGTAACGATCGAGGTGACTTGCAATCCAATGAAATACACCGATTCGGGCATGGTGCCTGTGGAGTTTACCGTGAAGTCGTCCAAGAAGACGAGCGCCACATCGAAGAAGTAAAACAGAAAGCCAATGCAAGCGAAGCCAAGATACTTGCGATGCGTGACCAAAAATGTTGACAAGCACATCGCCGACGTCATGATGCTCACCAGCAAAATGATAAGCGTGTAATAGAACAGAACGACCAAACCCATGGTTGCTCCCTTTTCGCGGTACTAGTTTCCCCTACAACCATTGTAGACCTCTCTGGCTGGGTATGAGTCGAGGATTATGTGAGGTGTATTTACTGACCTGGGTAAACGGTATGCTACACCCAAGATATACCCCCTCTGCACCAGAGTTATACGTAGCCAAATCGTTACTTTCCTCGATACACTCGCGCCAGAGAGAGGGGCGTTGGGCGCCATACGGGTGCGAGCCCCACGTCATAAGGAGGAACTATGGCAGAAGAGGCAGTGGCCACGCCGGTGGGAAACGGCGCGGCTGACGGAAAGCCGAAGAAGAAGCATAAGCTCAGCTTCCCTACGGCATTTACGATCCTGTTCGTAATCACCATTCTCGCAGTTATCGCAACGTGGTTTATTCCCGCGGGCGCCTATTCCAAGGTCGCCTACGTCGCCGACTCGGGCGTGTTCCAGATCACCGAGCCCGATGGCAACGTTCGTACTATTGAAGGCACGGCTGAGGCATTCCATTCCGATCCCGAACTCGCCGGCATGGAGATCGATGTCAATCAGTTCCTGAACGGCGCTATCACCAAGGCAATTTCTGTTCCCGGTACCTACACCGAGCTCGAGTCTCAGCCCATGGGTGTTGCCGACGTCTTCACCTCGATGGTCAATGGTACTATCAACGGCGTTGACATTATGGTCTTCATTTTGGTTCTTGGTGGCTTGATCGGCGTTGTGAACGCATCCGGCGCTTTCGAGAGTGGCTTGGTCGCGCTCACGAAGAAGACGAAGGGTCGCGAGTTCGCGCTCGTATTCCTCGTGGCCGCGCTCATGGTTTTGGGCGGCACCACCTGCGGTCTCGAAGAAGAGGCTGTTGCGTTCTACCCGATTCTGGTGCCTATCTTCTTGGCATTGGGCTATGACTCCATCGTCTGCGTTGGCGCTATCTTCCTCGCAGGCTCCATGGGCACCACGTTTTCGACGATCAACCCGTTCTCGGTCGTTATCGCTTCGAATGCTGCCGGCGTTATCTGGACCGAAGGCATCATGTGGCGCGTTATCGGCTGCGTCGTTGGCGCTATCGTCGTTATCTCCTACCTGTATTGGTACTGCAAGAAGGTCAAGGCGAACCCCGAGTTCAGCTACACCTATGAAGACCGTGAGAAGTTCGCCAAGCTCTATGCTACGCATGACCCCGATTCTGACAACATTCCTGCGTTCGACTGGAAGCGCAAGGTCATTCTGGTGCTCTTCGTCATGGCATTCGTTATCATGGTTTGGGGCGTTGTGACTCAGGGCTGGTGGTTCCCGCAGATGGCCGCTTCGTTCCTCACTGTCGCCATCATCTGCATGTTCCTGTGCGGCCTTGACGAGAAGACCGTTACCGAGGCATTCATTAATGGCGCTTCGAGCCTGGTTGGCGTTTCGCTCATCATCGGTCTCGCACGTGGCGTTAACCTGATTATGGAGAACGGCCTGATTTCTGACACGCTTCTGTACTGGGCTTCCAACGCAGTTGCCGGTATGTCTGGCCCGCTGTTCATCCTCATGATGATGGTCATGTTCTTCCTGCTCGGCTTCATCGTTCCCTCTTCTTCGGGCCTGGCCGTGCTCGCAATGCCGATTCTGGCGCCGCTCGCCGACACCGTTGGCATCGACCGTTCCATCGTTGTTTCCGCTTACAACTGGGGCCAGTATGCAATGCTCTACCTCGCACCTACGGGCCTGGTCATGGCAACTCTGACCATGCTCGACATGAAGTACTCCCACTGGGTGAAGTTCGTTCTCCCGATGGTTGGATTCCTGTTCGTGTTCGGTGGCGCCCTGCTCGTTATCCAGGTTATGGTTGGCGCCTAACCTACGGTATATCCTTATCGCCCGCGGCAGCTCAACCACGCGCGGCGAGTCGCCATACGTCCCCGCCACGGGACGACTGAAGCCGCCCTTTCCCCTGGGCGGCTTCTTTCTTTTCGGAAGGGGATCGCGGCCGTGTTCCCGGACATTCGTCTTGGGTTCACGGCCGCTTTGCTTTTGAGGCTACTCGACGATCGTCATTTCGGGATTGTCCTTCGTGACGATTCCCTTTGCCGCCACTTCCGCGCCCAGGAAACGGCGCATCAAATCGGCGAACTCGTCGAGCGCGGCATGCAATTCGGGCAGGCGCGCGCCATCGACGCATTCAATAACGAGAATTGCGTTGCGGGAATCGTCGGTGAGCTCGGTGCGCTGCCCATCGCGCCAATTGAAGCATCGACATACGGCTCCTTCTTCGTCGTAGTAACAAAGCTCGCCTGGCAGGGTGGGGGCGTTTTCCTCTTCGCCAATGGGAAGGAACGACTTGCCTCCCTCTTCATCGATTCCCAAGTGGAAGTCGCCCACAAAAGCGTCGATGTTTTCTCCGCCAACGGGCAGGGCGTACTTCAGCGAAATGGCATTGTAAATGTCGACCGATGGAGTGATTGAGCCCACTGGATTGCCCTTCAACACGCGTTTGAGCAGGTTTTCGATGGAGCAGCGTGCCCCTTTCTTGGTTTTGAAGAGCTGGTATGCTCGACGCCATACGGCCACGACCTCGTTTTCGGAAATAGTGTTGCTCGTAAGGTGTTGGTTCGCCGTCGCATTCGCCTCATTGAGGATGCTCGCAATGGCTGCCTTGTCTTCGCTGGATACTTCGTCGGCGGTTTTCATGGCACGCACGACCATAATCCCGATTGAAGCTTCCGGCAGAATTTCCCAAAATGAGGGTTCTGCAATAAATTTCTGCATGGCTCGTCCTTTCTGTATCCGTATCGCGCTACGGAATTCGATGCGGCCTTCCTAGGCTGCTGTTCCTTTGAAAACAAAAGCACTCGGGCCAATCGCGGCTTCAAAGGCCTAACGTCGCGATTGATCCGAGTGCTCGGTTTCCCACCCGGCGGCGGGATGTTTTCCAATTTGTGGCGCACTGTATCAAAAATGGGATAGCTTCGCAAGATTCATGGCCATTGGTGAGTACAATATCCAAGCGTGATCGGGCCTGCTGTTTGTTGGCGTTCGTTCTGCGTCGAAGCCTGTCTGCGTTTCGTTTTTTTTGCATGCGCTGGCTTGGGCGAGATGGGCGGCAGAGGGCACGCCCCGCTTTCCAGAGCAACTTTGCTCGATTGCGCTGCTCGCCATGGTTGAAAGGAGTTCCGTTATGAAAAACTATCCAATGCAATATGCCGACCGTGAGATATCCGTCGAAGACGCGCTCGAGGTTCTCGACGAAGGGGAGTTCATCACCGTGGCGACTGTTGACGACGATGGCATGCCATATTGCGTGCCGTTGTCGTATGTGGTTGAGCGTGGTTGGGGCTCTGTTGAAGGTGCAGGCGAGGGCGAGGAGCCTGTGTGCCGCATCTATATTCATACGACGAAGAATGACGGGCATAAGATGGCCGACTGGCGGCGCGACGCTCGCGTGTGGGGCAGCGTGGCGTGTGAAGTCGAGCCGTGCTACGAAGAGACGTTCTTTTCCACGCGCTTTGCGAGCGCGATGGTTGCGGGTCGCATTCGTCACGTCGAGAGCTCGCTTGCGGTGCGCAAGATGCTCGTAGCGTTGTGCATGAAATACATGCCTTCCGAAAAGCACGAGATTGGTGGCGCGATTGAACGCGAATTCGATATCACTGATGTTTGGTGCATCGATGTGGAGCGCATCACGGGCAAGGCTGGTCGACGCAAGCCGAAAGCGTAGGGCTTTGGGTGAACGCTGCTTCGGAATGCAGTACGAATGGATCGAATTGGTGTGTGGACTCGGGGCAACATGGCGCTTCTAAGCTAGAGCGCGATTTTTGAGCGACATAAGGCTTGTGGGCGTGGGTGCCGTTTAGAGGCAAGAGCGCGGTTTTCGGCTGCGATCCTGTGGTTTCGTAAGTCGCTCGAAACCTGTTAAACGCTACGAGCATTTAACAGGTTTTCTGTGCGGACTGTGGCTCTTGCGCTCGCTTGGTTGCTATGATAAAACTAGGTAATAGAAAACGACCATTTGTTCGTAAATATACGGAAGGGGTAGGGCTGCATGGCTTTCGTCCATTTGCATAACCATACCGAATATTCCATGCTCGACGGTGCCACCAAAATTAAAGACATGGTGCGCCGCGCGGCGGATCTTGACATGCCCGCCGTGGCTATTACCGACCATGGCGTCATGTGCGGCGTGCCCGAGCTGTGCGATGCGTGCGAGGCGGTGGAAAAAGAAACCGGCAAGAAGGTCAAGCCCATCTACGGATGCGAAATTTACTTTACCGAAGACCCTGAAATCGGCTCGAAGGTGAAGTCGCGCTTGTATCATATGGTGCTGCTCGCGAAAAACAACGTGGGCTATCACAACTTGCTGCACCTTGTGAGCGAATCGCATTGCGACAACTTTTATTACAAGCCACGTACCACGTTCGACATGCTGAAGAAATACGCCGAGGGCTGCATTGCTTCAAGCGCGTGTATCGCGGGCATTATTCCGCGCTGCATTGATGCGCGCGATTTTGAAGGTGCCGAGCAGTGGGCTCGCAAGCTCGCTTCGCTATACGAGCCGGGTGATTTCTACATCGAGCTGCAAGACCAGGGCATTACCACTAACGGCGGTATGAGCCAGCGCGAGATGAATGGGCATTTGACCGACATTGCGAATAAGCTCGGCTTGAAGACCATCGCGACGAACGACTTCCATTACCTTCGCCGCGAAGACGCTCGCGCTCAAGATCTGATGCTGTGCATTGGCACAGGCTCGCTCATGGACGATGAGAACCGTATGCGCTTCGCGAACGATCAGTTCTATATGAAGACCGAAGAGGAAATGCGCGAAGCGTTGCGAGATTTCCCCGAGGCGTGCGATACCACGGTGGAGGTTGCTGAGAAATGCAATGTAGTGCTTGAGCGCGATTCCATTCTGCCGCGCTTTCCCCTGCCTCCGGGATACACCGAAGAAACGCTATTCCGCAAAGAATGCGAAGATGGCCTGAAGCGCCGCTATGGCGAACCCATTCCGAAAGACGCGTGGGATCGCTATATGTACGAGGCGGGCGTTATTATTCAGCAGGGCTTCCCTGCATACTTCCTCATTGTCCAGGAATACATTCGCTGGGCGCGAGAGAATGGTATTGCCGTAGGCCCGGGCCGTGGCTCGGCCGCAGGCGCTATTTGCACGTATGCCATGGGTATTACCGACCTTGATCCTTTGCCGAACGGCTTGCTGTTCGAGCGCTTCCTGTCGCCCGAACGCGTTGAGATGCCTGATATCGACGTCGACTTCGAGGACGAGCGACGCCAGGAAGTCATTGAGCATATCAAGGATTTCTATGGCGAAGACCACGTGTCGGGCGTTATCACGTTCGGCAAGCTGCAGGCGAAGAACGCCATTCGCGACGCGGCTCGCGTGCTTGGCCAGCCTTATAGTGTGGGCGACCGATTGTGCAAAATGGTCGGCGACGAATTGGGCATCACGATCGACAAGGCGCTCGATGCGAATCCCGATTTTAAGAAGGCTTACGACGAGGAGCCCGAAACCAAAGAAGTCGTCGACGCTGCACGCTCGATTGAAGGCAATGTGCGCGGCGAGGGCGTGCACGCATGCGCGACTATTATTTGCCGCGACCCCATGGCCGACCATGTTCCCATGAAGCGCGATACCAAAGGCGGCGGCATTATTACGCAATATGACGGTCACTATACGCCTGACCTGGGTTTGCTGAAGATGGACTTCTTGGGCCTGCGTACGTTGGGCGTGCTTTCGCGCGCGTGCCGCAACGTGAAAGAGCGTTATGGCATCGAGCTTATTCCCGAGCAGATTCCTACCGAAGACCCAAAGGCTTTCGAGCTTATGCGATCGGGCAATATGGACGGCTTGTTCCAGGTTGAGGGCGCGTTGTATGTGAGCTTGTTTGGCAGGCTCCCACCGCACCGTTTCTCGGACATCGTCGCATCGATTGCGTTGAACCGCCCGGGCCCGCTCGAGTCTGGCATGGTTGACGACTATATCAAGGTCGCGAGCGGCAAAACCGCCGTGCATTATTACGACGAGCGCCTGCGCCCGGTTTTGGAAGAAACTTACGGCACCATGGTCTACCAAGAGCAGATCATGCAGGTGTCTATGGTCATGAGCGGCTTCTCGGCAGGCAAGGCTGACAAGTTGCGTAAGGCTATGGGCAAGAAAAAGCTCGACGTCATGATGAAGCTGAAGGACGACTGGTGCAATGGCGCTGTCGAAAACGGCTATTCGCTCGAGATCGCCAACCAAATTTGGTCTGATGCCGAGAAGTTCGCGAAGTACGCGTTTAACAAATCGCACTCTGCCGCATATGCAATTCTCGTTATGCGCACGGCGTATTTGAAGTCGCACTACCCGAACGAATATATGGCCGCAGTGTTGTCGAGCTACATGGGCAACGCCGACAAGCTTATTAAATACATCGCGAGCTGCACGCATTCGGGCATTCCCGTTTTGCCGCCCGACGTGAACTCTTCGAACCTGGAATTCACACCGCTTGACGAGGGCATTCGCTTCGGCTTGGCCGGCGTGCGCGGCGTTGGTGGCGCGGTTGCCGAAGCTATTATCGCCGAGCGTGAGGCAAATGGCCCGTTTACGAGCTTGCACGACTTCGTGAACCGACTCGATACGAAGTGCTACAACCGCAAAACGCTGGAAGCGCTCATTAAGTCGGGCGCGTTCGATTCGACCGGATACACGCGTAAGCAGCTCATGTATTTCATTGAGCAAACGCCGCTTCTAGAAAGCGCGTCGAAGCGTCAGAAAGACCGCGATGCGGGGCAGGTGAGCATGTTCGACATGTTCGCGGCCGATGACGATTCGGGCTTCGCTGAAGACATTCCCGCACCCGATGGTGTTGAGTGGGATAAGCGCACGCTTTTGTCGTACGAGAAAGAGATTCTAAAGATCTACGTCTCTGACCACCCGCTGCGGCAATACGAGGCAGCCTTGCGTCGCATCACGAAGTTCCGCCTGGGCGATTTGGCTGAGCATAACGGCGATATTCCGTCGGCGACGTTCGCGGGCCTTATTACGAGCGTGCAGGTCAAGCTCACTAAAAAGGGCAAGAAAATGGCGAACTTCGTGTTGGAGGATACGTCGGGCCATTGCGAAGGCGTGTGCTTCAAGTACGATGATTTCGCCGATGCTCTCGAACAGGACGCCATCGTGAAAGTGCGCGGCAAGTTTGAGCACTCTGACCGCGGCGACCAGATTATGGCATTCGAGGTGGAGCGCTTGGCGTTCGACGCGTCGCAAATGGGGCCAAGCCAGCTCGAGATTCGTCTTTGGGCGAGCGAGATGAACGCATTGCGTTCCCAGCAGCTGCAACAGATTTTGCGTAGTCATCCGGGTGACGATGCGGTGGTATTGTTCATTCGCCAAGCAGATGGGCGTAAATTCCGTGCTGAGCTGCCTATCAAGGTCGACTTGACGAAGAATATCATCTATTCCGAGTTACTCGATTTGTTTGGGCGCAAGGTATGGGGGTCGAGCGCTGCATAGGTCATACGAAAAAGAGGAAGGCGATGCCTTCCTCTTTTTTTGCCCCGAAGCCGCCGAGTGGAGTGCGGCATGGTGGCGCGTGGACCACGGCTCGCTACCGCTCGCTTCGCTCGCTCTGCGCTCGCCTGGCCTCGTTTAGCTTTAGACAAAGATAAAGATTGAACTCGGACGGTCCTTGCTCCGCCATGCCGCCCTCGGCGGCTTCGGGGCAGGCGCCGAACGTTGGTGGTTAGAGCGTTCCGTTGCGGCGCGCATCTTCGACTTCGGCGATGGCGTCGGCGGGAGAGTACTCGCAGGTTCCGTCGCCGACTTTCAGCACTTCGAGGGTGTCTCGCGGCTTGACTGTGCCGCCTTGGAGCACGACGCCGAAAATGCCTTCGCGTGGGAAGATACAATCGCCCGCGAGATAGTAAATGGCGCACCGCGTGTGGCACACTTTGCCAATTTGCGAGATCTCGATAATCACGTCTTCGCCGATTTTGACCTGGGTGCCCATGGGCATGTGCATTACGTCGATGCCTTCGGTGCAGAAGTTCTCGGCGAAATCGCCTTCTTTCACATCGAGCCCCATAGTTTGGGCGCGCTCAATGGATTCCCAGGCAAGAAGTGAGACTTGGCGATGCCAATCGCTCGAGGCGTGCGCGTCGTTTTTCACCCCGAAATGTGCGACGACTTCAACGCCCTCGGGGATAGGTTCTTTGCGTGTTCCTTTGCGCTTTGAGATGCATGTTGCACGAATGACGCCTTTTTGACCTACTTCCGTTTTAATGTTGGGTTCCGGGACGAAGTTTTTGCCATCGATATACTCATGAATATCGATAGATCCTGCAGGTGCGGTCGTGCGTGAGCGCGATTTGGATGGCTCGTTGTTTTCGGTCATGATTCCCCCTTGCGAATATGCTCAGTCCAGTATAAAAGTTAGAAACCAATCAATGCAATAGGATTAATAGGATGATTCCGTCTTGTTCTCATTCGTACTCTTTCGTCTTGCCTCGGCACATGACGCTCGGGTGCGTCCGTGAATGGCTTCCGAACGCTGGAATGTCGGGGGCTGGCTTTTTCGGTATACTTCTGCGGTTGGATTTTGATAGGAGCTCATTGTGCCTCAATGCGATCATATTGCTGAAACTGAACCTGCTGTCACGGGTGCCCCCGATGCTGCCGCGCGTGCGGAAATGCGCGCGAAGCGTGTGGAGGACGCTCTTGCCGCTGGACTTTCTCATACGGTTTCGTTGACGCTCGGCTATGAGGGTTCGGGCTTTGCGGGGTATGCCCGTCAGGCGGAAACGCACATCAAGACGGTGCAAGGGGAGCTCGAGTCGGTTCTCTCTATGCTCTATAAGCGCGACGTTCCCATCGTTTGCGCGGGACGAACCGACGCGGGCGTGCATGCTCGAGGGCAGATCGTAAGTTTTGACGTGTCGGAAGATGAGTTCCAATCGCGATCATTCCGTGGACTGCAGCGTTCACTTAATGCCCTGGTCGATGAGGCGATTTCGATTTCTTCGATCGATGAACGTCCGCTCGGTTTTTCCGCTCGATTTGACGCGTTGTGGCGCGAATACCACTATCACATTTGCACGAACACGGCCCGTCCGGTGCTCATTGCGCCTATCGCGTGGCATTTGGGTGGCGCGAAGCTTGATGTCGATGCGATGAACGAGGCCTGTTCGCACCTCATTGGCGAGCATGATTTCAAGAGTTTTTGTATGGCGGCTTCGGCGGTTGGCAAACCAACGCATCGTGACGTTATTGAACTTTCGGTGTACCCCGAGGTTATCGCCGGCACCGAAGTCGTGACCATTCGGGTGGTGGGCAACGCTTTCCTGCATTCCATGGTGCGCACGATGGTTGGAACGCTTGTGGAGGTCGGCCGTGGGAGCAAGTCGCCTGCATGGGTGGGCGATGTGCTGGCGGCGTGCGACAGGCGGGCGGCGGGCCAAAATGCGCCTGCGGCTGGTTTGGTGTTCTGGAAGGTTGAATACCCCGAAGACATGCGGCCTCTTCGCGGTTAATCGTGCAGCGAGGGAGTCGGCGATTTTCCCAATGCACATCGTGCTTTTGGCCGGCTCCGCTTTCGTTCACTTGCATGGCGCTTTCGGGTGGCGATTTCTTCCAGCGCTCGAGAGCTTTGCTCGTTGTGCGAACAGTGTTTTTAAAACATTGGCATATCTCGTTTCAGAATGCGGCACAAAAGCGGTGGTTCTGTGGTGCATTGTGCCGTCTACGAGAAAAACCCGATAGTTGGAGGGTTTTTCCGAAAGCTGATTTAGAATATCGCCTTAAGTCTTTTGGCCCCATGCGACGCCACGCGCTAGGGTCCAATTCATTTCGATAGAAGAAAGAACGCGGGCATGCCACGTGCCTGCGCGCCGCACGTGCGGCGGGAGGAACCTTATGTCAGAAACTACAAAATCACGTGCAACGTGGTCGGGCAAGCTTGCCTTCGTGTTGTCTGCAGCCGCTTCCGCGGTTGGCTTGGGCAGCATGTGGCGCTTTCCCTATTTGGCGGCGAAATACGGCGGCGGCACGTTTTTGCTCATGTACTTCGTTTTCGTGTTCACCATTGGCTTGGCGTTGCTGCTGCTTGAAACGTCGCTTGGCCGCAAGACGGGCCAGAGCTCTATCGGGGCATTCAAAGCATTTGGCAAGAAGTATGCGTTCATTGGCATTTTCATGTCGGCGGTGCCGTTTATTATCGTGCCGTATTACTGCGTAATTGGCGGTTGGGTCACGAAATACCTGTTCGGTTATATCGTGACTGCTCCTGAGGCGCTTGCCGACGGCGGCAACTATTTTTCGGGTTTCATTACTTCCGGCGCTGAGAGCATCATCTTCATGCTCATTTTCATGGCTTTGACGTATTTCATCGTCGCGCTTGGTGTGAACAAGGGCATCGAGAAGGCGAATCTCATCATGATGCCCGCCCTTATCGTGATGGCTGCTGCCGTTGCGATTTACGCGCTCACTCTGCCGGGTGCTATGGACGGTCTTGCGTACTATTTGATTCCCGATTTCAGCAAGTTTTCGCCTGAATTGATTATTTCCGCGCTTGGACAGACGTTCTTCACTCTGTCACTCGCTATGGGCATTATGGTGACGTATGGTTCCTATTTGCAGAAGTCTACGAAGCTCACGTCGTCGGTTTCTCAAATCGCGGGCACCACGTTTGGCGTTTCGCTGCTCGCGGGTCTCATGATCGTTCCCGCTACGTTTGCCGCGCTTGGTTCGGGCGATGCTGTGGCTCAGAACTCCGGCCCGTCGCTTATGTTCATCATTCTGCCTCAGGTGTTCGAAAACCTTGGCGGCGCAGCGACTATCATAGGCGTCGTGTTTTTCGTGCTCGTTTTGTTCGCGGCTCTTACGAGCTCGCTTTCGCTCGTTGAAACCTGCACGTCTATTATTTCCGACGGCGCTGGCTGGTCTCGCAAGCGCTCGCTTATCGTGACTATCGTGTACGTGACGCTCATGGGCGTGCTCGTGAACCTGGGCTACAGCTCGCTGTCGTTCATTCAGCCGATGGGCGAGGGCTCGAGCATCCTCGATTTGCTCGACTTCATCTCCAACTCGGTGATGATGCCTATCGCTGCGCTTCTTACCTGCGTTTTCGTGGGCTGGATTATCAAGCCCCAAACGCTCATCGACGAGGTGCGTGTGTCGGCTCGTTTCCGTCTGGCCAATGTGTGGTCGGTCGTTATTAAATACATCGCGCCTGTGATGCTCGTGGTTATTCTGATCGCGTATGTCGCTCAGACCGTGGGTCTGTTCAGCATGTAGCCGATCAGCTTCCCGCTCGCTTAAGGGGCCTGCTTGCTTCGTTTCCGTTCGCTTATCTGGCGATTGGGGCGCGGCGAGCGGGCCTCTTTTTTGTTTTCTTGAGGGTGGACTCTGCAGGAGCATCGCTTTCATAAGCGCCGAATCTTATTGCGATATTTGAATGGTTCGGCCGCCGTATGCCGGTATCGAATGGGGAATTGTCGAAAACGACGCAGGTTGCGCGGCGTTTTGCTATCATTGATGAGTTTTATCGCCGCAAGTAAGTATGAAGGGGATGCGCATGTCGCTTTCTATCGGTATTGTTGGCCTGCCCAACGTTGGCAAGTCTTCGCTTTTCACCGCCCTTACCAAGAAAACCGGGTTCGCCGCGAACTATCCGTTTGCCACCATCGAGCCCAATACGGGCATGGTTCCCGTTCCCGATTCTCGTTTGGATGAACTCGCGAAAATCGACCATCCGGCTAAAATCGTGCCGGCAACGGTCGAATTCGTTGACATTGCTGGCCTGGTTGCCGGTGCAAGCCAGGGCGAGGGCCTGGGCAATAAGTTCTTGGCCAACATTCGCGAGACCGATGCGATTTGCGAGGTCGTTCGTTTCTTCAGCGACCCCAACGTCGAGCACGTTTCCAAGAAAGTCGACCCGCAAAGCGACGTCGAAACCATTAAAACCGAGCTCGTGCTGGCCGACATCGCCACGGTCGATAAGGCGCTGCCTCGCCTTGAAAAGGAAGCGAAGCGCGATAAGTCGCTCATGCTCAAGTTCGAGACCGCCAAGAAGGTGCTCGCGGGTCTGAACGAGGGCCATCGCGTGCTCACGCTGGGGCTGAGCGATGAAGAGCTCGCTGCCATCAAAGACCTGTGTCTGCTCACGTGCAAGCCCATGCTCTACATCGCCAACGTCGATGAGGACCAGCTCAACGCCGAGCTTCCCGAAATCGATGGCCAGATTCCCGTGCCTATTTGCGCTAAGACGGAAGCCGATTTGGCTGAGCTCGATCCCGAAGACGCCAAGATGTTCATGGAGGAGCTAGGTCTTTCCGAAAGCGGCCTCGCTCGCCTTATTCGCAGCGCCTACGCGCTGCTTGGCCTGCAGAGCTACTTCACGAGTGGCGAAACCGAAACGCGCGCTTGGACCATTCCCGTGGGCGCGAAAGCGCCGCAGGCTGCGGGCGTCATTCACTCCGACTTCGAGCGCGGCTTCATTAAGGCTGAAACCGCGAGCTTCGAAGACTATGTGTCTCTCGGTGGCGAAAAGGGCTGCCGCGACGCCGGCAAGCTTCGCCAGGAAGGCAAGGAGTACGTGGTGCAGGACGGCGACGTCATGCACTTCAAGTTCAACGTGTAACGGGCAGATACGCCCGAGGGGCTTCTATTCTGTTTCGAGGATGGGCGATGCGCGCGTTGCGTGCGTTGCCCATCTTTTTGTCGTGGGCGTTTTGGAAAGGGTGAATCGATGGCGAATATTCAGGGGCTTTCGGCGGCGAACATGACGCTGTGCACGCCTTCAATGGATGCCGCTCGAGAGGCTCTTTCAACGTACTTTGGCTACGAAACGTTTCGCCAAGGCCAAGAGGTGCTCATTGGCGCCGTGCTTTCTGGCCGCGACGCGCTCGGCATTATGCCCACGGGTGCTGGCAAGTCGTTGTGCTATCAGATTCCGGGGATTGTTCTGCCGGGGCTCGCGCTGGTGGTATCGCCGCTCGTTTCTCTTATGAAAGACCAGGTGAACGCCCTTATCGATGCAGGCGTGCGCGGATCGTTTTTGAATTCGACCTTAACGCCTGGCCAGCAGCGCACTGTGCTTGCGCGCGCCGAGGCGGGCACGTATAAAATCATGTACGTGGCGCCTGAACGCTTGGCCGATCCGCTGTTTCGAGAGTTTGCGAGCCGCGTAGAAATTCCCCTTATCGCCGTTGATGAGGCCCATTGCGTGTCGCAATGGGGCCAAGATTTCCGTCCTGCCTATACCGGCATTGCCGATTTCATCGAGAGCCTGCCGAAGCGACCGCCCGTCATCGCGCTTACCGCCACGGCGACCGATAAAGTGCGTCGCGATGTTTCCGCTTTGCTTGGACTGCGAAACCCCGAATGCGTCGTTACGGGATATGATCGCGCGAATTTGAAGTTCGGCGTCGAAAGGCTCAATCCGAAGCAAAAGCGCACGCGAATCGCCCAGTTCATTGCGGCGCATTCGGGCGATTCGGGCATCGTGTATTGCTCGACGCGCAAAGATGTCGACGGCCTTTCGGGCTGGCTTGCCGCCGAAGGGCTGCCTGTGGCTCGCTACCATGCCGGCATGAATAAGGCCGAACGCGACGATGCCCAGGAGCGGTTCATCAATGACGATGCTCCCATCATGGTTGCGACGAACGCTTTTGGCATGGGAATCGACAAGTCGAACGTGCGGTGGGTCGTGCATTACAACATGCCGAAAAGCCTTGAAGCGTATTACCAGGAGGCGGGCCGCGCGGGACGCGACGGCGAGCCGAGCGAGTGCCTTCTTCTGTGGTGCGATGGCGACGTGTCAACCTGCCGCTTCTTTATCGAGGGCGACAGCGAATACGCCACTCAGCAGCCTGAAGAGGCTGAAATCGCGCGAGCCGCGCAGCGCCGCATGCTCGAGGCCATGGTGGGCTATTGCCACACGACAGGCTGTTTGCGGCGCTATATCCTCAATTATTTCGGCGACCAAACGCCGTTTGGGAATGGCTCGACCGAGTGCGGGAACTGCTCGAATTGCCTAGGGGAATTCGAATCGATCGACGTGACCGATACAGCTCGCGCCTGCGTGAAATGCGTGCGCGAATTGGGCGGCGCGTTTGGCAAGACCCTTGTGGCCGACATTGTGCGCGGTTCCAAATCGCAGCGCGTGTTCGAAGGAAATTTCGAAACGCTCGATTCCTACGATACAGTGAGCGATTCGATCTCGCAGGTCAAAGAAGTCATCGAACTGCTTGCGTCCGAGGGCTTTCTGCAGGTGAGCGAGGGAAAGTTCCCGACCGTCGGGCTTGGCGAGCGCTCGCATGAGGCTTTCATGGAAGACTTTACGTTTTCGATCAAACAGATGAAGAAGTCGACGCTTTCCAAGAAAGGAAAAGCGGCGTCTTCGCCCGCTTCTTCCGCGACGTTTGGCGTGGGCGCGACGAGCGTGGGCGACGATGCGCTGTTTGAAGAGCTGCGCGCTTTGCGCAAGCAGCTCGCCGATGCGGGAAATATCGCGCCTTACATGGTGTTTTCCGACCGAGCGCTGCGCGATATGTGCGCGCGCCGTCCGAAGGACGCGCTCGATTTCCTCGAGGTCAACGGCGTGGGCTCGCGCAAGCTTGAGCGCTATGGTGAAGCGTTCCTCGATGCCATTGCGAAATTCGAGGCGGGGGAGTAGGGGGCGATTGAGTCCCTCTCGGGCGGGTGTTCGTCTCGGCCTTCTCGCTGGCCACGGCGGGCTATTCGGTCGCGTAAATCCCAACGGATGAGCGCTCGGCGGGGCTTTCTCCTGGGCCACGACGGGCTACCGCTCGCCTTCGGCTCGCTATGCGCCCGTCTGGCGGCGTTTCATTTTGAAATAAAAGCGGAAATGAACGCCGACGACCCCTGAGAAAGCCCCGCCGAGCGCCCATCCTGCCTGAATGTGCTATGAGGCTTCGCCTAAATGAGGGCGTACCAGGTATCCCGCTGCCACGACGCGCCTCAGCTGGAAAACGAGTCACTTCAATCAGACATACGCGTCCTACGTATTTCGGTCTGTTGAACTTTACTGGGCATCTGGTTGGCTCGTGCGTAGTTGCCTGCGGGTTTGCTATCATACGAATGTTATGTTCTCATGCAGTTCGCTTTGGGAAACTGCTGGCAGGTCGCCTGTGGAAAAGCGAATCGAGAAGGAAAGAGAAGTCGCATGACTCAGCAACTCACAGAACGCGACGTGCGTGACATTGCCACGTATGCGCGCATCGGGCTCACCGATGAAGAGCTCGCTCAGATGACGGTTGATTTGAACAGCATCATCGAAACGCTTAAGCCCATCACCGAATTCGACCTCGAGGGCGTGGATCCTACGTTCCATCCCATCGGAGGCCTTTCCAACGTGATGCGCGAAGACGTGGAAGTACCTGGTTTCACGCAGGAGCAGGCGCTCTCCAATGCTCCTAAGCAGCAAGACGGCAGCTTCCTTATCCCGGCTATTTTGGGTGGAGGCGATCAATGATGGCGTATAACGCGAACATGAACGTGGCCGACATTCGTGCCGGTCTTCTGGCAGGTGATTTCACGGCGCGTGAAGTCGCTGAGGCAAGCTTCAAGCGCATCGAGGAACTCGATGGCGAAGTGCATGCATTCTTGGAGCTCACGAAAGATGCTGCCTTCGAGCAGGCCGCGAAAATCGATGAGGCGCTCGCAAACGGTACCTTTGACGAAATGGGTCCGCTCGCTGGCGTACCTGTGGCGTTCAAAGACAACATGAACTACGAGGGCACGCACACCACGTGTTCATCCCTCATGCTTGAAAACTACGTCTCGCCTTATACCGCGACGTGCGTTGCCAAAACTATTGAAGCAGGCGGCATTCCGCTGGGCAAGCTCAACATGGACGAATTCGCATTCGGCAGCTCCACCGAGACCTCCGCGTTCGGCCCCACCAAAAACCCGTGGGATCTTGAGCGCGTCCCGGGCGGCAGCTCCGGCGGCTCTGCGGCATCGGTCGCGGCTGGTCTTGCGTGCGTCACGCTCGGTTCCGACACGGGTGGATCAATTCGCCAGCCTGCAGCGTTCTGCGGCATTGTTGGCGTGAAGCCGACCTATGGCATGGTTTCGCGTTATGGCGTGGTTGCGTTCGGCAGCTCGCTTGACCAGGTTGGCCCGTTCGCGCGCAGCGTGCGCGATGCCGCCGCCGCGATGGACGCCATTTGCGGCCACGATCCCATGGACTGCACCTCGCAGTACGTGAAGGCCGATTTCCGCGCTGCGTGCGAGCAGGGTGTCGAAGGCATGCGCATTGGCGTCGTGCCCGGATTCATGAATGCGCCCGGCCTTACTGACGAGGTGAAGGCTCGCGTTTCTGAAGCCACCGAGGCACTTCGCGAGGCGGGTGCCGAAATCGTGGAAGTCGAGCTTCCTCATGCCGATGCGGCCATTTCCGCATATTACGTGCTGGGCCCGTGCGAGGCGTTCTCGAATTTGGCGCGCTTCGACTCGGTTCGCTATGGCTATTGCGCCGAAGGCCACAAAGACCTCGGCAGCCAATACGAGGCAAGCCGCGCTGCCGGCTTCGGCATGGAGGCCAAGCGCCGCATTATGCTGGGCAGCTACCTGCTTTCGAGTGGCGTGTACGAGAAGTACTATTATCCGGCTCAGCAGGTGCGCACGCTCATTACGCAGGACTACCAGGCTGCATACGAGAAATGCGACGTCATTCTCGCCCCCACGAGCCCGCGTACCGCATTCAAGTTCGGCGAAATCGGCGATCCGGTCGAGATGCATTTGTCTGACATTTTCACGGTGTCGATCAATATCGCAGGCAACGGCGGCATGAGCGTGCCGTGCGGCCTGGGCAGCGATACGGGCCTGCCTGTGGGCGTGCAGCTTATCGCGCCCCAGTTCAAAGACGAGAACATGTTCCGCGCTGCAGCGGCGCTCGAGGCCGTGTATGGCGCAGCTCCCATCGCGCCCGATTTTGCTGCTGGAAAGGCCGGTGAATAGCATGAAGAAGCTCGAAGAGGTTTTGCAGGATTCAACAGCCCAGTGGGCTGTTGAACGCCGAGCACCGCGAAGCGGAGCGCAGGCGCTGGGCGCAGAACGCGGAATGGGGGCGATTCGGTAATGAAGAAGCTCGAAGAGGTTTTGCAGGATTGGGAAGCCGTCATCGGCTTGGAGATCCATGCCGAGCTTACTACGTTGAACACGAAGATGTTCTGCGGTTGCAAGCTCGAATTCGGCGCCGACCCCAATACGCACACGTGCCCCATTTGCCTGGGCCTGCCTGGCGCGCTCCCCGTGCCCAACAAGGCCGCCATCGAGAGCATTGTGCTCGCCGGCTTGGCCACCAATTGCGATATCGAGAAGCATTCGATGTTCTACCGCAAGAACTATATGTATCCCGATATGGCGAAAAACTTCCAGACCACGCAGGGCCCCGTGGCGTTCTGCATGCGCGGCCACCTCGACCTTGAGGTCGACGGCGCCGGCGCAAAAGAGCGCATCGACCTTGACGGCTTGAAGCCAGGCGAAAGCCAAGGCAACGTCACCGCGACCGAAGACGGCTATGTGGCGCACGTGGGCATCACGCGCATCCATATGGAAGAGGACGCGGGCAAGATGGTGCATATCGGCGGCGACGAAGGCCGTATCGCTGGTGCTACGCACTCGCTCGTCGACTACAACCGCGCGGGTACTCCGCTCATCGAGCTTGTGACCGAGCCTGACTTGCGCACGCCTGAAGAGGCCCGCCTGTTCATGCAGAAGCTTCGCCAAATCTATTTGGCCATTGGCATTTCCGACTGCTCCATGGAGGAAGGCTCCATGCGTTGCGACGGCAATGTGTCGCTGCGCCGCCGTGGTTCTACGGGCTTGGGCGTGAAGACCGAGCTCAAGAATATGAACTCGTTCAAGAATCTGCACGACGGCTTGGCTTATGAGATTTGTCGTCAGGCCCAGGTGCTTGAAGAGGGTGGCCAAATCTATCAGGAAACGCGCCATTGGGATCCGTCGGCGAAGCGTACCATCGTGATGCGCGTGAAGGAAACCGCTGATGACTACCGCCTGTTCCCCGAGGCTGACCTTGCTCCGTACGATTTGACCGACGAGTGGATCGACGGCGTTCGCGCCAAGCTTCCCGAACTGCCCGACCAGAAGGCCGCGCGCTACCAGAAATGCTTCGGCCTTTCGGCCTACGACGCGCGTCATTTGGTTGAGCACCGCGCCACCTCGAACTTCTTCGAGAGGGGCATGGAGCTTGCCGGCGATAAGGCTTCCAAGCTGGCTAAGCCGCTCGCGAACCTCGCGATTAATGACATCACGGCGCGCATGAACGCCGACGAGTCGTTCAACTTGGCGGAATGCCCGCTTACGCCCGCGCGCGCAATTGAGCTCGTTGAGCTTATTGCGACCGATGCAATTTCCTCGAAGCAGGGCAAGGAAGTTTTCGCTGCCGTGATTGACGAGGATAAGGATCCCTCGGCCATCGTTGACGAACGTGGCATGAAACAGGTAAGCGACACGAGCGCCATCGAGGCCGTTGTCGATGCCGTGATTGCCGCGAACCCCGATGAGGTTGCTCGTTACAAAGAGGGCAACACGAAGCTCATCGGCTTCTTCGTGGGCCAGTGCATGAAGGAAATGCGCGGCCAGGGCAATCCGAAGGTTATCAACCAGCTGCTTGCCAAGAAGCTGAACGCGTAAAACCCTTTCGCTTGAAACGAAAAGAGACCGAAATGTCTTTCGGTCTCTTTTTTTTGTTGGCCGTCTTCGGGGAGGGGTGGACGAGCCTTCTTTTATGGAGCGTCGTCGTGGTACGCTTCCGTGAAGCGTCCTTCTTCCGCGATGGCGTTTCGCTCTACTTCGGTGAGCATTTCCTCGTAGCCCCTCAATGCCGAAAATGGCATGAATTGGCGCGCCCGCTCGGGATAGGCGCGCGCCTTGTGCTCGCATGGCGCATTCGCTTCTTCGCCGTCCATGCGTTCAAGATAGGTATCCCATTCAGCCGGCATTGTGACCTCCAATTTGCATGTTTCGCTTGCGCATCGTCGCGTTCTTTTTAAAGCTCGTGCCGAAGAGCACGGAGTTTTTGCCGAACCTCGATTGCACGGCAAGCATGGCTTTTTGTATATCCCGTTCGCGCTGTTCTTCTTCGGGCGCGGAAAAAAGGCTCATTTGACAACCTTCCGCTTCGACGATTTCGGAAAAACCCAACATAATGCGTCGTATTGGGCGTTCGGGATCGACGTGGCCGTCGAAGAGCTGCGCCGCGGCGCCGAACAGGAGGTGGAATGAGTTCGTGGGCGCATCGAGCGTGCGTGCTCCACCTGTGGCTTCGTGGTAGCCGCTGTTGCGCGCGCCGGGCCCAACGATTCGTGTGCCGTGCTCGCCGACGAAAACGCGCGTTTCATCGTCCGCATTGCGATGCGGCCGATGGCTTTGGACCTCGTTGAATCTCGCATTGTTGTAAGCGTGCTTCAGTTCGGCTTGCGTTTGGAGATGGGCGAAGCCTCCGGTTGCGGTGGCGCCATGGGCCTTCGCGTAGCCCACATGCAGCGACACGCGCCGTGCCGCTAAGCCCTTTTCAATCATGTCGAGCACGCTCGATTCAACCATCTCTCGCAGCACGGTGCGGGCGTCTTCGAACGAGTAGTCGTGTTCGAGCACCTGCCCGTTGGCTATGGACTTTCCAACGGGCTTCCATGCCTTGATTTCCTCGATAGTACAGGGCTCTTGGCCCCAGGCGTGATCGATGAGGAATTCGGCGTTTACTCCGAATTCGCGATAGAGCACATCTTCTGGCAGCTGCGTTACGTCATAAAGCGTGCGCGCGCCGTGCTTGGCGAGCCTCGCCGCAATGCCGGGGCCGATGTTCCAAACATCGGTGATGGGCTCGTGGTGCCACATGGTTTCGCGAAATGACGCCTCGGTGAGCTCCCCAATGAAATCGGGGCTCTTCTTTGCGAGCACGTCGAGCGCAACCTTAGCTAGGAAGAGGTTTTCCCCAATGCCCGCCGTGGCCGTTATGCCTGTTTCCGCTTTCACAGCCTCTATGAGCTCGGCTGCCCATTCGCGCGCGGTTTTCTTTTCGAGCGCTAAATAGGGCGTTGCGTCGATGAAGCACTCGTCGATTGAATAGGGATAGATGTCGGCGGGGGATACATGCCGCAAATAGATGCCGTAAATTTGGGCGGAGCGCTCCATGTAGAGTCGCATGCGTGGCTTCGCCTTGAAATATTTGATGCCCTCGGGAATCTCGAAAACGCGGCATCGGTTGCGCACGCCGAGCTTCTTCATAGCGGGCGATATGGCAAGACAGATGGTTTTCTCGGAGCGTGCGGGATCGGCTACGACGAGCAGCGCCTTATCGGGGTCGAGCCCCCGCTCGGCGCATTCGACCGAGGCGTAGAAGCTTTTCAAGTCAATGCATACATACGTTTTGCCACTCCGATTTTGCAAGGCGCCAGCTTCCTTTCGCCGATGAATAACGAACAAGTGTTCTACTATAGTAGCATAAAGAAGCCGAAAAGGGAGCAACAAAGCAAAAAGAACGAGCAGCCCGAAAGCTGCCCGAAATGCGTCATCGATTGGCGCTGGTCCTATTCGAAAAGATTCAGCAACGATCCGAGCACGTCGGCGTCGGGGGTCCACTCGTTGTCGTTTTTGGTGAACGTAAGCACGAGGGGCATATCGATGGCTTGCGTCTCGTCGATGGCCTGCATGGTGATTTCGCCGATTTTTGCGGTAATGTCGTCTTGGGTCATGCTTGCCAGTTGCTCGTCGGTCATCTGCTCGCCAAAGGCTTCGGCAAGCTCTTCAGCCTTTGTGCTTGCGTCGGTGAACGATTTGCAGGTTGCGGTAAGGGTCGCCTTTGCGGAGTCGCCGTCGACCTCGACCGAATCGATGGTGTAGTCAAAGCCGTCGAGGTACGACTTCACGAGCGTCTTGCCGTCGATGCCCATCGACTCGAGCATGGCGAATTCGCTGCCGGCCTCGGAGAGAATTTCGTCCAAGGTGGCGTCATCGAGGTTCTTGATGGGGTCGAGTTCGCTTGCGATGCCTTCTTTGATGACTTCCTCGTCAGTGGGTCCGCTTGAGCAGGCAACGAGGCCCAGGCAAGCGGCCATTGCGCACGCAATAAGCGTCGCGAGTGCGCCAGTCTTCAATTTTTTCATAATTCCCTCCATGATTTAGGGCGCTGAAATGCGCCTTTCCCGTTAGGGGAAATGGTATCAAGGAAGTACATATTTCAAGAGGTCAGGAGGGCGTTTCGCGGATAATCGGCTCTTGTGAGGGGCGAGCGGTGCGAAGAATGTTTGTTGTATGCGCTGGCCCGTCGCACGCCTTCGCGGTTTTGGCTCGAGCGCCGCGATGTTTTGCGGTGGATGTGGCGCGTCGGCATGCTCCGTAGGGGGAATGCGCCGCGAGAGCGACTGGAAAGGGGCCAAGCGCCCGGGCACTCCGAATTTGCGTGGAGGAATGCGGCGGGGCACTTGGCGTGCAACAAACCGTATCACTGTTTTTCGAAAATCTGTTGCGCAACAATTTTGCAATACCAGAACACAACTTTCATTAGCTGGCAGCAAATGTTTTTGAATGCGGAAACCCTTAGCATGATTCCTGGTTTTGTTCGCGAAATAAACCATGCATTTTTATGGGAAGGAATCAGAAATGGAAAACACGCAGTACCAGCCCCATGCTCACAGCGACTGCCTATACGCTTCTTGATCGCCGCAGATTGCAAGTGCGGTTCCCTGTGATGGCGCGGTTGAACTGGTGGCAAACGATTCTCGCGGCTGTGGTGGCCTCGCTTGTTGCCATCGTGGTGACCATGCTTGTTGGATGGCAATATGCGCAGCCGATTGCGGCGTAGGCTGCCCAGTGCGCGCCGTCGCCCATCTTCGTGGTTCTGTATCGATTCGCGATGACTGGTATATTGCGTCGAAATAACGAAGCCAATCGGGTATAGTGAGCGGCATGCATCTTTCAATACAAAGAGAGGACGTGCTCCCATGAGCAACGAAGGCAAAAAGGTCAAGGCCCACTACCGCGGCACGCTCGACGACGGCACGCAGTTCGACTGCAGCTACGATCGCAATGAGCCTATCGAGTTCACCTGCATGGCCGGTCAGATGATTCCCGGCTTCGACGCTGCCGTGAAGGATATGGCCGTGGGCGAGAAGAAAACGGTGAAAATCCCCGCCGCCGATGCCTATGGCGAATATAACCCGCAGGCTGTTCAGGAAGTTCCTGTTTCGCAGGTCCCCAACGCCGATCAGCTGCCCGTTGGCCAGACGGTGTACTTCCAAGGCCCCATGGGCCCCTTCCCGGCGAAGGTCGTTTCGGTCGACAGCGAGAAGTGCGTGTTCGATATGAACCACGAGCTTGCCGGCAAAGACCTCACGTTCGAGATTGAGCTTGTCGAGGTCGCCGAATAGCAGGCGCGCATAGTTTTATTGCCTTTGAAAGGGTCGCTCTTGCGGCCCTTTTTGCTGCGTTGTTTCTTTTTCATTGCTTTTCAGCGTCTTCTTCTGTACGACGTGGTATTATCGGCCCGTTCTCAGAAATCTATCCCATTTTCCATAGAACTCAATTCTCGCGCGCCTTTCCGCGCAATCAATCGTGTATAGGCCCCTGCCAAAAGGTTCGGGCATTCCTGCATATAAAGGAGGAAAAGTGAAGTTCTTTCTCGACACCGCCGATCTCGACGAGATCAAAGAAGCTGCGAGCTGGGGCGCCCTCGCTGGCGTAACTACCAATCCTACGCTGTACTCGCGCATCGGTGGCAAGCTTGACGACTTCCACAACCACATCGCGCGCATCTGCGAAATCGTCGACGGCCCCGTGAGCGCCGAGAGCGTTGCCATGACGCGCGACGAAATCGTGCGCGACGGCCGCGAGCTGGCCGCCATCGCTCCCAACGTCGTGGTGAAGATCCCCACGATGGTCGAGGGCCTGGCCGCATGCCGCACGCTCGCCGACGAGGGCATTCGTGTGAACATGACGTTGTGCTTCACCGTTCCTCAGGCCATTTTGGCTGCCCGCGCTGGCGCTCGCTACATTTCGCCGTTCGTAGGCCGTTTCGACGATATCTCTGAAGACGGCCTCTCCCAGCTGGAAAACGTCGTGACCGCTATCAACAACTACGATTACAGCGAGAACACCGTCAACCATGAGCAGGTCGAGATTATCGCCGCTTCCATTCGCAGCGCGAACCATGTGACGCAGGCTGCCCTGATGGGTGCCGACGTCGCTACCGTTCCCTTCAATGTTCTGAAGAAAATGATTCAGCATCCGCTTACCGACCGCGGTCTCGAGTCCTTCTTGAAGGACTGGGAGAAGGTCGCTAACGCATGATCGCTGACGAGATGATCACCGAGCCGGCCGCCGCACCCGCGGCGGCCCCTGCGGCCGCGGATGCGTCCGATGGTGCCGTGAGCGAAGCTGCGCCGAAGAAGCCCAGCGCTCGTCGCGCGAAAAAAGCCGATGAAGCGACTTCGGAATCTGTTGAACCTGCCGCCGAAGCTTCCAAGAAGCGTCGCGGCCGTCCTCGCAAGGCCGATTCCGAGGCCTCTTCCGCCGTGGCTGCGCCTGCGGTAGATGCTGCGACCGAAACTTCAGCCGAAAAGCCGACTGCAAAGCCCAAGCGAACGACGCGCCGCACGAAGTCGGCTGCTTCTGCCGATAAGGCTGTAGACGAAGCCGTGGCCGAAAAGCCCGCACGCCGCACGCGTCGCAAAGCGAGCGCTTCTGCCCCCGAGGGCGAAGAGGGTGCTCAGGCCGAGAAGAAAGATCAGGCCGAAGAGGCTCCCAAGACGCGCAAGCGTCCAGGCCGCTCAACGAAGCTTCGCGCCGCCGTCGAGGCCTCTGAAAAAGATGCTGCGAACAGCGATGATTCCCGTAATGATGAGCGTGAGAATGCTGCTTCAGAACGCGATGCTTCCGACGAATCTGGCGCAGAAGAGCGCACCGAGCGTCGTCGCGCAGCTCGTCCCCGCAAATCCGTGCAAATCGACACCTCCTCCAATGACGAATCTGCTGCCGAGGGCGACGCATCCTCCAACGAGGGCGAGTCGAAGGCCGATGGCAATGCTCAGCGCTATCAGAAGCGCGATCGCGGCCAGCGTGCGGAGCGTAATGATCGCCAAAACAAGGGCGAACGCGATTCGCGCAACGGTCGAGATAGTCGCGGCGATCGCAATGGCAAAAACCAGCGTGACAATCGCGATTCGCGCAACGGACGCAACGACCGCAACGACCGTCACAATCGCCGCGACCGCAACAATCGCCGCGATCAATATGCTCCGAAAACCAATATCGATGACCTGTCTGCCCTTCGTGTAGCGGAGCTGCGTGAAAAGGCCGCTGAATTCGAAATCGAAATCACGGCCGACATGAAGAAGGCCGAGCTCGTTGATAAGGTGTTCGAGGCAAGCGTGCGTGCTGAAGGCTTTATCGAAGTCACCGGCATTCTCGACATCATGCAAGACGGCTACGGATTCTTGCGCACGAAGGGGTATTTGCCTAGCGAGCAGGACGTGTATATTGGCACGTCGGTTATTCGCCGCAACAATTTACGCAAGGGCGATATGGTGAAGGGCCAAACGCGCCCTGTCCGCGAAAATGAGAAGTACGCCGCGCTCCAAACGGTCATCTCGGTTAACGGCATCGCTCCCGAAGAGCAGGGCCGTCGTGTGAAATTCGCCGACCTTACGCCGATTTTCCCCGATGAGCCGCTTACTATGGAGCATGGCCATTCCACGATTACCGCCCGCGTGATTGATTTGGTTTCGCCTATCGGCAAGGGTCAGCGTGGCCTTATCGTGTCGCCTCCGAAGGCCGGTAAAACCACGGTGCTCAAAGATATCGCCGCCGCTATTACGGCGAACAACCCGAGCGTGCACCTGATGTGCCTGCTCGTCGACGAGCGACCCGAGGAAGTAACCGATATGCAGCGTTCCATTGCTGGCGAGGTTATCGCGTCCACGTTCGATATGCCGACCGAAGACCACATCCAAGTTTCCGAGCTCGTCATCGAGCGTGCGAAACGCCTGGTGGAAATGGGGCAAGACGTCGTTATTTTGCTTGACAGCCTCACGCGTCTCGCACGTGCCTACAACTTGGCAACGCCCGCGAGCGGCCGCATTCTGTCGGGCGGCGTTGACTCTACGGCACTTTACCCGCCGAAGCGATTCCTTGGTGCAGCCCGCAACATCGAAGGCGGCGGCAGCCTCACCATTTTGGCTTCCGCTCTTATTGAGACGGGTTCGAAGATGGACGAGGTCATTTTCGAGGAGTTCAAGGGCACGGGCAATATGGAACTCAAGCTTGACCGCTCGTTGGCCGATCGACGCATTTTCCCGGCAATCGATCCGATTGCAAGCGGCACGCGTCGCGAAGATTTGTTGCTTGACCCCCAGGAGGCTCCGGTTATTTGGGCGGTTCGTCGCATTCTCGCGAATATGAATAATACCGAGCGTGCTATGGATATGCTCATCAAGTCGCTCAAGCAGACCGACGACAATAAAGAGTTCCTCATGCGCACGGCGAAGAAGGGTCAAGGCGTCACTACCTCAAGGGATACGACGCTTATGTAGCTGCGTTTTGCCGTTGGGAAGCGCACGAGCGGCGGATGATGCGTTTCTTCTGCCGTCGCTCGTGCGGCCCGACACGAAATCGTCGCAGCGCGAATCCGCGTGAGGCGATTGCGTGCGTCGCTTCGTCGTTCGGGGCGTGCGCGTAATGTTTTAAATGGAGTATCATTTGTGAACCGTCCTTTGGGACGGTTCTTTTTCATGCGTGGAAGGAATACCGTGCGAGAGAACGAGCATCGACAGACTATCGTATTGTTCGCATTGGTGGTGTTGGCGTCATCGGTGGGGAATTTGGCCCAGACCGGCCTGAATGCCATGCTCTCTTCGGTATGCGCCGAGTTCGGCATCGTTGAGGGGGTGGGGCAGTGGCTCACCACGTCGTATATGCTTGTGCTGGGTATCGTGGTGCCGCTTTCCTCGTATTTCATGGGACGATTTCGCCTTAAAGACCTCACCCTGCTCGCCATTGCATTGTTTGCGGTGGGCGCCCTTGTCTCCGCTGCGGCTTCAAATTTTGCGATGCTTTTTGCGGGGCGTTTGGCGCAAGCCGTCGCCGCGGGCATGTTGTTGCCGCTCGTGCAAACCATCGCCATGACGCGTTTCCCTGATGGCCGCAAAGCAACCGCCATGGGCATTTCCGGCATTGCCATGGGGTTTGCGCCGAATATCGGCCCCACGATTGGTGGCGCGATGGTCGAGAGCCTTGGCTGGCGAAGCTTCTTCTGGCTGCTTGTCGCATTGACCGTTTTTGTTGGAATCGTTTGCCAGCTTTCCGTGAAGCGCCGTGACGATGCCTCGTATCCCGCGGGTTTCGACGTGCTTTCTTTCGCGCTTTCCGCGTTCGGATTTGGCGGTTTGCTCATGGGCGCTTCGGAGGTTTCGTCATATTCCTTTATTCATCCGTTCGTGTGGGCTCCGTTGATTGCGGGGGCTGTGTGCCTCTTCGCTTTTGCGAAGCGACAGCGCTCTTTGGAAAACCCGCTTGTCGATTTGGCTATTTTCGACAACAGGGAATTCGTCGATGGCTTCTGGGCTCTCAATTGCTTGTTTGCTTCGTTCATGGGCATTACGCTGCTTGTGCCGCTTTATATTGAAGGACTGTGTGGGGGAAGCGCCATGCAGGCTGGTCTCGTGCTTTTGCCAGGCACGGTTGCCGCGCTTATCGCGAATCCGCTTGCGGGCCTGCTCGTCGACAAGATTGGAGCGCGACCCGTCACGCTGTTTTTCGGGGTGTGCCTTGTTATGGGTTCGTGCCTTATGGTCACATGCGGCGCCTCGACGCCTTTGTGGGCCGTGTGCGCCATGCAAGGCGTGCGTTCGACGGGCGTTTCGGGGCTTATTGGTCCGCTTATCGCGTGGAGCTTATCGGGGCTCCGCGGTCGCCAGATTTCCGACGGCTCGGGTTTTGGCACGGCCGCACGTCAAGCATGCGCCTCGATTGGCTGCGCCGGCATGGTGTTCTTCGCTTGCGGCGGCGCATTGGCGGGCGAGGCGGCCTTCCATGCCGCATTCGGGCTTTCCGCCGCTTTCTCCCTTGCCTGCTTCGCGATTATCGCCCTGCGCGTAAAATAAGCGAAAGAGCGCTACAATAAGCGGCGCATGACATGTTTTGTGATATTGGACGACATCGAGAGGACGAACATGGCCACGCTCGACACCATTAAAGACATTCTTCAGGAAAACCTCGACATCGCGCCCGAAAACGTCGATGAGGATTCGACCTTCGAATCGCTCGGCGTCGATTCGCTCGACATGGTCGAGCTCATTTGCGAGCTCGAAGAGCGCTTGGACGTTGACTTCGGCGAACCCGAAGGTCTCGAGACCATGGGCGATCTCGTGGAATACGTGGACAACCTGTAATTCCAAGCAACTTTGCGACGAAGACCCAGCTCGTTAGGCTGGGTCTTTCAGTTTTGTGTTCGAAATATGGTTGGCGTACGCCGTTTGACGTACATGATTCAACGCCGTTGTTACGAAAACGTGCGCTACTTCTTCGAGGGCATCGCGCGGTGTTAGAGTTCGATTCAGCAAAGGACGAACTCACGAAAGCGAGTGGTTGAGATGACCGACGAGAATAAAAACTTCCCTGGTTCTGTTGATCCCCGGAACGCTCAGGTTCCGCAGCCCCAGCAATACCCGCAGGGCGCATACACCGCGCCTGCGCAGAATCAGCAACCCTATGGCCAGCAGGCCTATCAGCAGCAGGCGTACCAGTATTCCGTATATGCCGCTCAGCAGGCGAGCGAGGCTCAAAGCAAAGCGAATGCCAAAGCGGCTCACAAGGCCGACTCCAACATGAAGGCGGGCCTCGGTAAAACGTTCGCGGCGGGCTTTGGCGGCGCCGCGCTTGCGTTGGTGCTTGGCGCTGGCGGGTTTGCCGGCTACAGTGCGCTTACGGGTAGTGACGGGGGTTCGACCACGCTTGGCTCCACGACAAGCACGGTGATTTCTGCTTCTCCCGATGATTCGGGCGATTCCTCGACGCTTGCCGAGCAGGTGGCGCAGAAATGCCTGCCCTCGATCGTGAGCATCGACATCTATACCAAGAGCTCGTCTTCGGGCTCGATGAATGGCTTCGAAATGCCTGGAACTAACGACGATTCCACGCTTACCAATACATCGCTCGGCAGTGGCGTCGTGATTTCGAAAGATGGATATATCATCACGAACAACCACGTGGTCGAGGGCGCTGACGCCATTAAGGCGACCGTGAATGGCGTGGAATACGACGCGAAGGTCGTGGGCAGCGACTCTTCGAGCGACATCGCGGTGATTAAGGTCGATGCCGACGATTTGAAGCCGGTCGAAATCGGCAGTTCGTCCGATTTGCAGGTGGGCGAGTGGGTCATGGCGCTTGGCAGCCCGTTCGGTTTAGAAAACTCGGTGTCGACCGGCGTGGTGAGCGCATTGCAGCGTTCGAATACCATGCAAGACTCCACCACGGGCGAAACAGTGATCTACCCGAACATGATTCAGACCGATGCGACCATTAATCCGGGCAATTCGGGCGGTGCGCTGGTTGATTCCCAAGGCAAATTGATCGGCATTAACTCGATGATCTCGTCGTATTCTGGTTCTTCTTCGGGTGTCGGCTTCGCTATTCCTATCGATTACGCGATCGACCTTGCCCAGCAGATTATCGAAGGCAAAACGCCCACCCATGCCCAGCTTGGCGTTTCTATGGCGCAAATTAATTCTCAAATGGCGACGTATTACGATTTGGCTACCGACGAGGGCGTATACGTGGCCAATGTCTATGACGGAACTGCTGCTGCCGATGCGGGCATTCAGAAAGGCGACATCATCGTGTCTTTTGACGGCCAGAAGGTAACGTCGCCTTCCGAGCTCACGATTGACGTTCGCTCGAAAAATGTTGGTGACAAGGTTGATGTCGTTGTGAATCGCGATGGTGAAGAAAAGACTATTACCGTGACGCTTGGCAGCGATGAGAACTCGATGAGCTCGAATAGCGGTTCGAGCAACGGCTACGGCTCAGGCAACGGTTATGGGTCTGGCAATGGATACGATTATGGTTATGGCTACGGTTACAACGGTGGTTCGGGCAATGGTTCTGGGTTAGGCAGATTGTTCTAGAGCGGCGCGGCAAGGCTTTTCGGTTGGCTTGCGTTTCTCTTGTGAGTTGGCTGAAACCGCATGAGTTGAACGCTCGTATGTTCTCAACAAAATGGGTGGCTTCCACGACGGAGCCACCCATTTTTTCTGCCGAGATATATGTTCAGAAACCTGTTAAACGCTACGAGCATTTAACAGGTTATTGCGGCGTTTGCCAGTTCGCGGGTTGTCCTGCCATGCCGGCGCGAATACCCTCGATAATTACGAGTAGGCCCTTTTGGAACGAGGTTTCGGAGTAGCCTTCGGCGACGGTTTGGCGCCAACGTTCATTGAAGCGCGGTTGTTCGGCAGCGGGATTCGCTTTGCCTGTGAGCATGCCGGGGACGCGCGATGTCGTCGCAAAGCGCGCTGCATCGGCCTCTGCCTGCTTGCGCGCCGCTTCGGCTTGCTCGATGCGCAAGTTTTGGCGTGCGCGCAATGCGAAGCCCGTAAGGTACGAGTCGGTGATAGCGATGAGCTGCACGGCGATATCTTCTGGCATTCCTTGGCCAAGATAGATAAGGCGCAGCTCGAGCATATAGGGCTCGATGCCGGGCCCGACGCACGGGTCGCACATGAGCTCGGCGAAATGGGGGGAGGAAACGAAGGCTCGACGCAGCGATAGGGTTGTGCGAATGAGCGTGTCTTCCCAGCGTTCGCCTCGCAGCGCGCGGGTGTCGACCGTTTTTAGAAAACGTTCGACCACTTCATTAAGCAAGCTCTCGCGCGAGGGGATATAGCCGTACAGGGCCATGGCGCTTACGCCAAGCTCGTTGCCCAGCGCGCGCATCGAACACCCCTCGGTGCCTTTGTTGGCAATAAGGTTGAACGCGCACTGCACGATTTCGTCTTTAGTGAGCGTTCCTTTTTTGCGTTGTTGCTTTGCGTACGCCACGGGTTTCCTTTCTCTGTTCGGCATATGATAAACGGTTTTCTATACGATGTATAGAAAACCGTTATGCACAAAGAAAGATCCTATTTGTTCATGGCATGCCGCATGGAGCTATTGTGCGATAAGGCTTCCAAGGCGCATGCAATCGGTACTCGCGTCATCGTCGGGGTAATCTTTCGCGATAACCGAATCGACCACAACGAGCCCCGCTTCTTCGGCGCGTTGCTCCCACAGCTCCATCCATTCGCCGTCATTCCAATCGTACGACCCGAACAAAGCGACCCGTTTGCCTTCGAGTAGCGGCTCGACGGCATCGTACATCGGCAAGAACTCGGTATCTTCGAGTTCTTCGTCGCCCATTGCCGGGCAGCCGAAGGCGTATGCGTCGTATTCGTCGAGGCGCTCGGGGCCGAAATCCGTGGCGTTGATAAGATCGGCGTCGCTGCCTTTCGCGCGAACGCCCTGTGCAACGAGGTCGGCCATGGCCTCGGTGTTTCCGGTTCCGCTCCAATATACGATTGCGATTTTGCTCATGGTGTCTCCTATCAAAATGATTCGTATGCAAAAGGCAACCGCTTTCTGTAAACAGTTACCAACGGCTAACAAATAGTGCTTATACCGTATGACCGGCCTTTCGCCAAGTACATTTGCGAAAAAAGTTAATTAAGGGATACAAATTAAGCAATGAATGGCGGCAATTGCGAAGGAGAGGCGCGATTCTCCTTCCGAATCTCGCGCGTTTCGTGCGTTTGCCCCAAGGAAATGCGGGTTCCCTCGCTTTCGCTCTCAAGAGTGGGATATCATGAAACGGTTATGCGAACAGCCAACTTTGCAAGTTTTAATGGAAGGGCGGAACTCCATGGTTTCACGCATCTACGTTGAGAAACGACCCGGCTTTGACGTCGAGGCGCGCCAGCTCGCGGGCGAGCTGCGCACGATTCTCGGTATCGACGGGCTTTCCCGCGTACGCTTGATCAATCGCTATGATGTTGAGGGCATTTCATCTGAACTATTCGACCAGTGCGTGCCTACGGTATTCAGCGAGCCGCAGGCCGATGTCGCAACGGCCGAATTGCCTGTTGAGGGCGCGACGATCGCCGACGACGGAAGCGTGAGCGCTCCTGCGGGCGTGGCGGTGTTCGCAGTGGAATTCCTGCCTGGCCAGTTCGACCAGCGCGCCGATTCTGCAAGCGAATGCGTGCAGCTCATTAGCCAAGGCGAGCGTCCCGATGTGCGCTCCGCCAAGGTGTACGTGCTCGAGGGCGAGCTTTCCGCTGCCGATGTTGATGCCATCAAACATTACGTCATCAACCCGATTGAAGCCCGCGAGGCATCTCTTGCACCGCGTGAAACGCTGCACATGCAGGTCGTGAACCCCGATTCCGTCGAAGTTATTGACGGGTTTATCGATCTCGACGAACCGGGCTTGGAGGCGTTCCTTTCTGAGCGTGGCTTGGCGATGGATTTGGCCGATATCACGTTCTTCCAGAGCTATTTCCAAAAAGAGGGCCGCAACCCCACCATTACTGAAGTGAAGGTTGTCGACACTTATTGGTCCGACCACTGCCGCCATACCACGTTCGGCACCGAGCTTACCGATATCGCCATCGATGACGCCTGCGTGCAGGCCGCGTTCGACAAATACCTTGCCATGCGCGCCGAACTTGGCCGCGAGCATAAGCCGGTGTGCCTCATGGACATGGGCACCATTGGCGCGAAGTACCTCAAGGCCAAGGGCATTATGAAGAATGTCGATGAGTCTGAGGAAATTAACGCCTGCACGGTGAAGGTGACCGTCGACGTGAATGGTGAAGACGAGGACTGGCTGTTCCTCTTCAAGAACGAAACCCATAACCATCCCACCGAGATCGAGCCGTTCGGCGGCGCGGCTACGTGTTTGGGGGGTG
>OLPV01000122.1_pt1 | contig 73351 bp, 76 predicted proteins | sample 1671961 | NCBI WGS metagenome assembly OLPV01 (sample SAMEA3136630, study PRJEB25190) | human gut metagenome | biome: human gut; feature: human-associated habitat; material: faeces | place: Austria | collected 2013 | reverse complement strand
GAACGCCCTTGTTCACTAGACGTTTAATTAGAGTTTGTATTGTTTTTGGACTCCAGCTCGTAGTCTGTAATAATTTATCAGTTATTTCATTGGTGCTGATCGGCGCATGTTTCCATACGATTTTCATAACTTCAAATTCAGCTTCAGAAATCTGTGGTAAATCGCTCATTTCAAATCCCTCCTTAAATCTTACGGCTGTAATAAAAATATTATAGATGTTATTTGCGTAGTTGTCAATTTAAGAGAAAATAGATTGACTTGAAATATTACAAGAGTAAGAGTTAGAGATGGCAACAAAAAGAAAAGAACCAGAATCACAACGGATTAGCTGGTTCCTTTACTCGTTTGAACGACCTCTTTTATGTATGAGTGCTAAGAGGTATTCAATTGCTGGAAGAATCTCGGCAGCCTCTTGCTCATCACATTCCTGTAGCATTCGTAAGAAGTTTGAGAGAGGGGAAGTGATGATTACCACATTCCGTTTCCTCGGTTATGACAAAAACGAATATGGAGATTTGATTGTGAACCGAAAGGAAGCGGAAATAGTAAGTCTGACTTTTGACCTTTATCTGCTGAATGTCGGCTCGTCAAGGATTGGGGAGCTACTTGATTACCTGGACGTGAAAACGGTGACGGGAACAACATGGGAAAGAGGGACCATAAATTTGAATCCAAGATAATTTGCGGAGACTGTAATAAGGTATTTGTACGGAAAGGCTGGCGGAGCAGCACGGGCGTTGACCGTAAGGTATGGCAGTGCAGTGAGCGGTATAAGGTCAAAGGAGTCATGGGGTGTGCCAACAGCCATGTAGAGGAAGAAACGCTGATAAAGGCTTATCTGATGGTTTGGAATGCCTTAGTGGAAAACAGAGCGGATTTTATGGAGCAGTGGACGGAACAGCTGCAGAGCGAGAACCTCTCGGAAGGTTATCGAGCAGAGAAGTTCATAGAATACACCGATGGGGCAGAGCCTTTGACGGAGATGGACACGGACTTCATGTTGAAAATACTGGATCACATCAAGGTCTTTGAGGATGGAACATTGTTAGTAGTGTTCCTGGACGGAACGGAGATTGAATGTAAAAATGAAGAGGAGTAAGAAAAGATGCCGATTGGGAGTTTCGATTCCTGATCGGCTTTTTTTCTTGCTCTTTTTCCAGATAGTAAAATGTAGGAGGATGTGGTAAAATAGAAGATGATTTTGATTCAAATAGAAATAGTGAAATATTAGCAAGAGAGAAGTGGATTTGATGGAAGAAAACATGATTCCTATGGTAACACCAAAGGAAATAAGTGAAAAAATAAAACAATTTTGTGAGACAATTAGTACAGAAACAAAGCCTGTTTATATTGATGTTGTGCCATACGCTAAAGGAGTAGCAGGGAAATGTTTTCAAAATGTTGATAGTTACATAGCGGAGCATGGTGGAAAGCGAATTGTTGGTTGGAATATTTGTAGATGTAAAAATATCTTTTTACAAGCAGAATCGCATGCAATCGTAGAAAATGAGGATAAGAAATGGATAGATGTTTCACCACATGAGGGGTGTGCAGAAATTCTGTTTTTAAAAGATGAGACTGCCCAAGGATTAGAACATCCTATAAAAAGTAAGTATCAAGTATTGACCGATTCCTCATTAGCACAAGAATTTATAGATTTGAGAAAACAGATTGAAAATATGCAATTTTCGAGTGAAGAGGGATTTTATTTGAGCCAGGAAATAATTAATAGGTATGCCTATTTTATGAAGAAGTTTTCAGAAACAAGAGGCAAAAACGAGTTTTGCTCATGCGGATCGAGCCTAAAATATAAAAATTGTTGCGGTAAAGAAAATTAATAGAAGAGGTGCGATAATTGCTATATGATATTACAAATCCGGATGCTTCGTATGATTGGCTATATTCGGTTTTGGATATAAAAAAAGGGGACTTGATTTCTGACTATATATTAGAATGTAACAAAGATTTTGATACATTTTTTGAAAGGCATTTAAGTGAAGTAGAGCGCATGGATATTAACCAGTTAGAAATGGTTGTATTTCATGTAACAACCAATGGAGATGAATGTGCTGAGATAAAGAAAAACGGACTCAGAGATTTGAAGAAGGTACTTCAAGAGAAAACAGAATTAAGCACATTTTTATGTGAAAGAGGGATTCAATTTGATATTCCTTCCAAAATGATGTATGTCAATGACAAGGCGTTTGATATAGATTATACGAAATATACGGACTTAGATAGGGCTGCCAAGAAGGAAGATGCTTTGCATAAAATTGGACATAAAATATTTTATGATTTTCAAGTCAATGGATTCCTTTTTAGTCGTGATATATACGATTATGGAACTATTCACGAAGCACCAGAGTTTTTGCTTACCTTATCTGGATTTGGAACAGAAACAGCCAAAGTAGATGATGATTGGGAGGCAGTCAGTGAGCCGTATGTGATTAAGTATAAAGCAAAGATTGCAGATTTTGAATATTACACATTTTATGAGGGGCAAGAAGAATACTTGCAGGATTATCATAATAGGTGGATAGGATTAAAGAAACTATTGTTGCAGAGAGCTGTTGATAGTAGCTTTTTAGAATTGTATTCGGATATTTATGCTTATATGAAACCGGGAAGGATTATTAAACCGGAACGAATAATAGATTGTATCCCTGCGGAGAAATGGCAGGAAGGTATATCGAAGTATTATAAATAGAAAATACTATGTTTTTGAGTGGGGTAAAGGATATCCCCCTAAGTGGGGTATAAACATTTTCGCAAAAGGTGACGGTTTCGCTATTTAGTATAAGAAGAAACTTTCACCGCATGTGGAGACGGTTGTTCTTTTGTCCCAACTGAAATAAAAGCCGGATGATTATATTAATGTCACGATTGAACTTGATGATGTGGATATAACATCTGCAGAGACTAAGGCAACATATGATGAGATAAAGAAGTATGTGGCTGAACATAATGCCGGCATGAAGGTTTCCAATCTGTATATCTCACAGGTAAAGAGAAAATGCGGAATTGAGGTTGGAAAGAATTTGCGCGTTGCAACGAGGAGAATGGACTGCTTGCAGGGCAATTCGACGACTGCCGCGACAGACTTGGAACTTGTTCCAAGTCCTAATTTACCTAAAGAAGATAGTAGGCAGCCACAGTGTCCAGAAGATAAAGAAAGCGCAATTGTGGAGGCATTGAAGCATTTTAAGATGATTCAGCAGAAATAAAAGGAGTTTGATAAATCGGAATTGACCGAGCTGAAAGCGAGGGATACTTCTTGACCGAAGGTCAGGAAGATGGAACCTACCAACATGTGACTTGAAAGGAAGCGAATTTAAATGTTTTTTATTATGTTTGATTTATGTATGGCAGTAACTATGTTGATATTTGGTGTGCTGTTCTATAAATCTAAAGGAAAGGCGGCGAGATTTTTATCTGGCTATAATATGCGCTCTGAAGCTGAACGAAAAAAATATAATGAAAATGAGATGTGCAGGGCATATGGTAAAAGGATGATGGTTATGTCACTTCCCTTTTTTATTGGCGTAGCAATAGATTTCAAGTTTGTGGGAATTGGTTGCTTAATTTCTTGGAGTGTATGGCTGGTAATGTTTATTTTATTGCTTTTGGATAGGCATAAAAGAGAGCGATAACTCCCAGTTTATGAGGATCGATTCACAGTTGAATTTAAGTCCGGCACAAGTGTGGCTGTGAAAAGATAAAGAATATGCCTACAGTCAGCACCCTGCAGAAATGCAGGGTGTTTTCTGATTGGTGAATTTTCAGTAAACTATAATGTAATCATCTTGTATATATAAATCAAATGGTTTATACTATTATTAGTTTATAAACTGCAAAGGATGGAGAAAAGATTGAAGACAGCCGATATGATTAAAGAATTATGCAGTAAAATGAATATAAGTATTTCTGAACTTGCAAGAAGGATTGGGCAAACACCACAGAACTTTAGTAAAAAACTAAAGCGAGATACGGTTACTCTTGAGGAATTAAAGCAGATTGCAGATGAAATGGGAGTTACATTTGAGCAATCTTTTATACTCCCGGATGGAGAACAGATAAAAACTGGAAATTAGTGAGGTATATATGGCATACGAGAAAAAGAGCATTAGAGCAATAATTGATGACGTTAATAGTAGGAGAATTTATCTTCCAGCGATACAAAGAAAATATGTATGGGGAGATTCTCAAATCACAAAGTTGATGGATTCTATCATGCTTGGTTATCCTATTGGTACTTTTTTGCTTTGGAAAGTAAAAAAGACAATAGTAAATCAAAAAGAATACTCAATGTATGAATTCATTAAAGACTATCATGACCGTGATATGTACAAAAATCCAGCCGCACCACAACCATTTCCAATTGGAAATGGAGATGAAACCTTATGGGCAGTGCTGGATGGTCAACAAAGACTAACATCACTTTACATTGCATTGCAAGGAAGTATGAGTCGAAAGTTACCAAATAAGAGATGGAAGAATGATGATGCTTTTCCAAAGAAGGAGTTGTACTTCGATCTACATAGCGAAAAGACGGATGATGATATTTCTTATGAATTCAAATTCCTAACATCAGATGAAGCATCCAAGAATAAAGATAATAAAATATGGTATCTTGTGAAAGATGTTTTAAAGTATTCTGCAGAAGACCTTTTGACTGAGGTTATTATTCCTAATGGATGGGCTACAGATAAAATAGCTACAAAAAATATTTCTTTGCTTCATACAAGACTTGTAACTGACGAAATAATCAACTATTTTGAGGTAGAGAAGGATTCTATTGATAGCGTTTTGGATATTTTTGTAAGAGTGAACTCTGGGGGAACAGTTTTATCGAAGAGTGATTTATTGTTCTCAACAATAGTATCGCATTGGGATAAGGCAAGAGATGAAATAGACAAGCTATTATCAGAAATAAATAAAAAGGGCGAAGGCTTTAAATTCACGAATGACTTCATAATGCGAACATGTCTATATTTATTGGATATGTCTGTAGCATTGAAGGTTGAAACATTTAAAAAGGAAAGCGTACTCAAGATTAAAGATAATTGGAACAGTATCAGTCAAGCTATTAAAGATACAGTTGATTTATTGAATGAATTCGGATTCAATTCTGAAAACATTATATCCTATGTTGCAATTTCTCCAATGGTCTATTACAGATTTAAAGGCGGAAATTTTGATGCAAATAGTAAAACTGAGTTAAGAAAGTACATTGTTATTGCTCAAGTTAAGCAGATTTTTGGTGCGGCATCAAATTCGGCATTAACAAGCATTAGAGAGGCATTGAAAGCAGCCCCCTTGGATTCATTTAAAATGTCGAATCTTAATAATGTGAGGTTTACTGGGGACAGAACACTTCGGTATACGGAGGATGAAATTGATGCGATGTTTGATACATACGAAATCGGTGCATATACATTTATGATACTCTCACTTTTATATCCAAACTTAAAGTATAGTCAGAAGGGATTTCATCAAGACCATATGCATCCATATAGTGGGTTTGAAGAAGGAAAAATTAATGGTTTAGTCTTGCCGGATGGTTCTATGATAGATGATGCTACAAAAGAAGATTGGAGAAGAAGAAATACACTTGCAAATCTTCAATTGTTAGAAGGTCGAGAGAACGAATCAAAGAATGACACACCTCTTGTGGATTGGCTGAAAGCGGATGAAAACAGTGAGAATGCAAAGTATTGTCCTGATGATATTTCTTATGAACTATCAAACTTTGAAGAGTTTATGGAAAAACGTCAGGAATTGATGAGTAGTGCATTGAAGAAAATATTACTATAGTACAATAATGGAGGAGATTTTAATGACAGATGATAGCAATGGTGTATGCTTGGGAGATGGAGTTAAAGATAAAGTTATAGAGAATATCAATGAAAACCTGTCGGATGTTTTCGATTTGTTTCTAAATAGTTTTTTTACTATAATAAAGGATAAAATACCAAGTGCAGTACAGGACATTGAAAAAATATTTAGTAATCCAGAAATGAAGAAGGATATAACTACTGTGTGGTCTAATCAGCTTTTTGAAAAAGGGCTTATTCCTAAAGGATATAATGGATTGCCAGAAGAATTATTGATTGCAAATTTTCATCAAGATGGATATTTGGAGGGAGTATACGCCGGGTATGTTTTGGCAATGATGTCATTGGTGGATAATAAGGCTGATGAGAAATTAATTCTTTCTGTAAGAGATGATATCAGACCTAACTTAACAGGACAGCATTACAATGACAGAAGTGAGTTTTACGAAAAATATAAATCTGAAACATATAATTGGGTCGAAACTATGGAAAGAGAATCGGATGAATAAATAAAAAGGAGGAGCCAATGGATAACAAAGAGATTATTCTGTCTAGAATAGCTGAGATTTTGAGTAGAAAGGGGTTCTTTTTAAAGAAAAACTCAGAGTTCAAATCAAGACTTAAATGTGTTGGTTTGGGAGAATACTTTGATAAATATGCCGATTATTTGATTCCGTACTATTATAATAACGGCTATGCTCATAAGTTTGAAAATCCCAATGAAGAATATGATGTATTTCTTGGATTAGACAGTATTTTTACTGACTTATACCATGAGAATAAAAATGGGGAGATTATAGCTCTATTAAAAGAACTGACGAAGTCATTTAATGTTGCGTATATTTTGGAAGCATTATATGAAGATTTCGAGGAGTTAGCAAATCTTTATGAATTGCTTGGGTTATCAATAAGTATAGATTTTGACAAGGTAATTGTTACAACTTGTATGGCGAGCAATGAACAAAGAGTTGTGGAGTTGTTTTCAGTAGAAAGCTGGTTAAAGCAAAATCATGAAGAAGTATATGATGCTTATGAGGCAGCAATTGATGCATATACACAAGGTCATGCTGGAGCGTGCATTGAATCTTGTAGAACCTGTTTGGTGAGTATTTTTTCTAAATATAAAGGAACAGAAGGTTTTGCTAAATGGATGAGAGGAATATATAACACCAGTGGTGAAAGTACGATTTCTACAGAGCATGATTTATCAAAAGCATTAAGCAAAGACTTACGTAAAGAGGATTTAGCAGATTTCTTTTATGAGAATGGTGCTGGGAAATTAACGAAAACAAAAACAATTTATATGATTTATTCCATGATGTCGGATTACGGCACTCATAGAAATGAAGCAACGCAAGAAAATCCTACATTGGAGGATGCACTATTTTCATTGCCTTTGATGGATAGTATTCTTTTTTGGGTATATTCAAGGAAAAAATAAAGCGAAATAGATAACTGAAAGAAGGTGTTAGGATGTGTATTTATTATGGGGATTTGCCAGAATTGACATATAAATCGAGAGAACACGTGTTACCTGCTGCGCTGGGATGTTCTACTAAGTTAGAGAGCGGTGTTGTTTCGGATCAAGCGAATGAATTGTTCTCGCCAATAGAACGAGATGTTCTTGAACACTCACTTATTCAAATACCAAGAATAATAAATGGACCGGGAAAAAGAGGAAAATTGGCAGAAAAATATGCAACAACATCAGAAGTATCAGTGATAACTCTTGATGGAAAAAATGGTCTTGGGTACATGAAAGGAACTGAGGGGTATATATTAAGCCAGTTTATTATTGATGAAAATAATAATGTACAATTTCATTGGCAAGCAAATGAAGAAGCTGATGTGCAAAATGAAATCGAGAAATTGAAGAACCATATTTGCTCAATGGGAGAAAAATATGTACCAGTAAAGATGCCATCAGATGATAATTACATTTATATAACTTACTTTAAAAATAAACTTCATATAGGATATCGTGATATAGAATTATTGTCTGATAGCAAAATTGAAGAAATAAAGAAGTTGTTTTCAGCGACTATCGTCCAAGGTAGACAAAGCACTTCGTGTGGAAAACTATCGACTAAAATAGAGGTTAAACATGACTTCAAAAAAGTATGCATTGTAGCTATAAAGTCAGCATTAAATACACTTGCATATCTTAAAGGTGCAACATATATTACACAAACAACAGCCTTCAAGAAAATTATTAAAGCAGTTACGTCTGAAAGTGATGAAGTGCTAAATTGTGTCAACGGTATTGGTTTTGATGCAGTTAAACTATTACGTCAAAGACTATATTTTGATAAGGAACAGTTAGTTTGCCTATTAACTATGGAAGGAAATAGATTAAAATCATGGTTTTTTGTTTATGAATACGGATTTGAAATCACATTGTGTGATACCTGTACAGTTTCATTTGATATTTTATTGGATGGAATTGTATGTGATTGGAAAAATCGTAAAGATTATCGTTATTTGGACTTCTTGAGGGAAAAAGGAATTTGGTGCTGATATGGATATGTTTCCACAAACGGCAAAAGCACGAAAAAGGCAGCGGATATGTTCCCACAAACGAGAGTGACTCAAAAATAGGAAAAATCTGATAAAGACGTACTTCTTATCATCTCGTGCCACGTTGAGACGGTAGTACTGCTTTCCCACAAAAAGCCCGACAGTCATATCAACGTAAAAGTCGAGTTTGGCGAGGGCGAGGGCAAAGTTCCTTTAAAGGCAATCTCTGAAAGGGCAGAAGCCTATAAGCCGAAAGAGCGAGTTACCTACAAAATGATAAAAGAGTACATAGAAGCAAAATACGGCTTCAAAGTACATACCGCATATATTGCAGAGGTTAAGAGAGATTTAGGCTTGCCGATGTATGATGCCCCTAATGCGGTAGAGGAATTGAAACAGCTGAGGAAACATCCGACAGCAGAGAAGGTTGAAGCGATAAAGGGTGCGTTGAAGCATTTTGGTCTGAGTTGAGTTTGAAAACTACAAAAAGCTTGTTGTTTTTGCAAACATGACAAGAAATCTATTTTGAAATAAAAGGAGGAAATATATGAAACAATTTTTGTATCTTGATGTAGATATAGTAAATTCTATTATTGCACAGTCCGAACAAGGACTAATACAGTCATTATCTAATGAGCAAGTGTCTAGCGATACAGAATCGGATAATTCAAAAATGGCAACAAATATTAGTGCCAAATTAGGAGGATCGCTTGTAAAGCTTGCGAAAGCAGAAGCCAATTTGTCAGGAAGTTTAGAATCAGTTGAAGGTGGCTCGTCAACATCAACTTCTCGTGAAATAATTTCTAAGACAATGCATGATGCGGCTTTTGATATTGCATATAGTCATATTAGCCCGATAAAAATTATAAATGGAGATCAGAGTGCTGATGATACAGGTAATTATATTGAAATGACACGAGTATTTGATTTTGTTGACTTTGACTACCTTGAGGGATTATTCAAAAAAGAGGGGATTATAGATTTTATTAAAAAAAATACTGCTGAGCAAATTGAAGCTGAAGCAGAAAAAATAAAAGAGGGATATAATAGAGAGCAATTACGTAAAGCAGGAATTAATTTTAAAGCTGAAATAAAAAATGCTATAGCTGTTAGTAATAAGCAGTTTGATGATATTGCAATAATCATTAAGGCATTAAGAGGATTGATACCATATAATCGTATGCTTATTTCAAATGATGGATATTTAATTCCATTAAATACAAAGTATTTTAGAGTTGACCCGATAGATTTAGGATTTAAATATGGAGGTGAAATTACTTGTGTTGGTATGGTTACTAATATAATAGGAGAAGATACCAATCCCAACGATGATAACAATATTTTTGCTACATTGCAATTTACAGCAAATGAAGTGCTGAGAAGTATGCTTCCGACAAATCAAAATAATCTTTGTGTTGTTCATCCTATTGCAATTTATTATGCATCTAATGAGTGAGGCTATTTATAAACCTATATTTGATTATGTGGGAAAAGGGATGCACGAACAGTATTAGTACTGTATAAATATTGCCGATATTTCCGTAGTTCTGTGGGGATATGTTTTAATTTGGCACTCACGTTGAGACATGCTGTCTTTTAAGTCGTTTGAGTAACCAAAAACCTGATTCCAATATTAAGCTTTCTTTAGATATGAAGGGGCGTTATGACATAGTTGATAAGGAGGCTGCGAATGGAAAATAATTCGGAACTCATAATTTATACAACGGAAGATGGAGTGACAAAGGTTGATGTGACTTTTGTAGATGATACTGTATGGCTTACTCAAGAGCAAATGTCTGAGCTTTTTCAGAAAGCTAAATCAACAATAAATGAGCATATTAATAATATTTATGAAGATGGTGAGTTAAAAAAAGAAACTACAATGAGAAAATTCGGAAATTCCGAATATTCTACGAAGCCCACTAATATCATAGGGTAGATGCAGAAAAGGAGTTTATGGGCCTGACAACGTTTGACGGAAGCCAACCGACTTTGCGAGAGGCGAAGGTTGCAAAGAATTATCTCGATGAAAAGGAATTACGCGCAATGGGACAGCTTGTATCGGGATACCTTGATTTTGCTGAGCGCCAGGCTGAACGAGAAATACCTATGACCATGGTAGACTGGGCGAAACATTTAGATGGCATTTTGACATCAACAGGTGAAAAGCTGCTTATTGGAAATGGAACAATTTCACATGATCAAGCAATGAAGAAGGCTGAAACAGAGTATAAGAAATATAATGCAAAAACATTAAGTGATGTGGAGAATGATTATTTGAATAGCATAGAAATACTTAATCATATTTCGAAGAAATAAAATTTGGCTGGTATCGATATGATACAAGATTTGCTTTGCCGGTATATGATGAAAATGGAGATTTAGATAGATATAATGTATTTTGTGTCAGACTTTTGATAAGACATGCGGCATCAGGGAAAATGTACTTATATGATGTTTTAGAAATAAAAAAAGAAACGAGCAAGTCCTGTCAGGAATAATCCCTACCCGGTGAAAACCCATTTCCTTTGTAATGAAATAATATAATATAATAGTAATATTGTCAATCCGAATATTCGAAAACTTGTCTGTCAGAAAGGTTTAACTTTTTTCTTTTCCCCACTAGAGAGTGTGGTATGAGATGTGAGGATTGTTTTGAAAAAGAAAAAAGATGAAATAACCATCCGTTCTAGTGCAGCAGAATACTTAACTTGACCTATGTTGCCGTTGTTGATAATCAGCAGGATAGTATTGAGATGCGCTATGAGGATGAGAATATATGGCTGACGCAAAAAATGATGGCCGCATTGTATGATGTAGATGTTCGTACAATCAATGAACACATTAAAAAATTTATTCAGATTCTGAACTTGAGGAAAACTCAACTATCCGGAATTTCCGGATAGTTCAAACGGAAGGTTCACGTCAGGTGACTCGTGATACGAAACATTATAATCTTCAAATGATTATTGCGGTTGGATTCAAGGTGAACAATGAGCGAGCAGTTCAATTTCGTAAGTGGGCAAATGGTATTGTCAAGGACTACACCATCAAAGGTTGGGTCATGGACGATGAGCGTCTGAAAAATGGTGGATCCGTACTTACAGTAGAATACTTTGAACGTTTACTTGAGCAGATTCGTGAAATCCGCCTTTCTGAGCGTAGATTTTATCAGAAGATAACGGATATCTATGCTACAGCTTTGGATTATGATCGAAAAGCATGATTGATGTTATGTTGAGTAATGAGGAGTACACAGGAGTAGTAATGTGATAAAAGATGAGAATGGTAGGCGGAGGAAAAGTAAGAAGTATAGGTCAAAGAAAAATGTAGTGGAGGAATATCAATGTCAGAAACAACGATAGCGACGCTTATTGGTTCGGGAGTGACTTTGATTACAACAGTAGTCACTTGGATTATAAACGCAATGATTGAGAAAGATAAGTGTCGAATGGAAATCCAACAAAGAAAGTATGAGGTGAAAAGGGAAAGATTAAATGACATATATAAAAAACTGATTTGTATTGTTAATCAGTATCCTAATTCATCGCCGAATGATGTTTTGCAGTATGTTGAATATGCACCAAACTATTCATTGGAATCGTTTGATGCTGTTTTAAAGAGTTTGGATTATCAGATTGAAGATTACAAAGAACAATTAAATTATGCGAATATTAATTACGAGAGAAAGAACGATATTGATACGCAAATATCTAATAGAGAATATGCGAAAAAAAGATATCCGAGATACGAGATGAATATTATACGGCCAGAGATAGATATAAATCATTTTGTAAATCTGATAAAGCAGAATTTGATCTTTATGCAGGACAAGATGTTCGAAATTGCCTTGTAGAATTTGAAGTGATTATCCATAATGTTTTTATTTGTGGTCACAGTGTAGGTGATGTTGATGATCCATTAAATAACAGAATCGAAATAATTCGAAAAAAAATGATTAACAATATGAGAAACGATATTGGAACGTATTAACAGATATGCTATCATTAATTTTCGTTAAATGGAAGCGGAATTTGGTCTGAATCTGTAATCTGCAATATTACTATATGTAAAGATTAAAATTTTATGATGACTTTATTTGAAGGATACCTTTTATTGAAATAGAGTTGGAACAGATATATAATTACGGTTAGGACGATGGGGAAATTATTTTTTCGTAAAATTAACAGATGTTTATGTATACATAAGAATTGCAGGTGATATTGTGAATATTGAAGCGTATGATGCGGAGTCTTTAAGGAAGCTTGTCAGACTCCTTGAATATGAGAACAGGTTATTGAAAGACAAACTAAAGAAAGAAAATATTCCGTATGACGAGGTCAATCCTTTTGAAGAAACGATAGACAATGTGGAAGAGTACGATCCTGACCAGGGAGAACGCATTGTTAATCCGCCTTATATTACAGAGGAAATGGCACAGAAATTTTTTGCCATGTTTTGGGGACGAGAGGATGTTTATGCCAGGAGAGGTAAGAATGGTGGCTATTTTCCGCAATGTGATAACAGATGGGATGTGAGACTTTGCCCGAAACAAAGGGGCGAAAAGGCTTTTTGTGACGAATGCGAAAATACCAAGTGGACACGCTTGGATGTAAAGAAAATTATTGTACATTTGTTAGGGTACAAAGAGGATGGCTCAGATGTAATAGGAGTATATCCGCTGTTGCCTAATGCGATGTGCAGATTTATTGTATTTGATTTTGATAATCATGAAAAAGGTGCAGAGGCGACAGATTTTGCCAATACGGATAATGAATGGCATAAGGAAGTAGATGCTCTTAGAAAGATGTGTGAGATAAATGGTATTAAGCCTTTGGTTGAGCGTTCTCGCTCCGGTAAAGGTGCTCATGTATGGATTTTCTTCAAGAAAGCAATACCAGCTTCTGTAGCAAGAAATTTTGGCTTTTTGTTATTGGATAAAGGTTCTGTATCTATTAATTTGAAGTCCTTTCATTATTATGACAGAATGTATCCGTCTCAGGATGTGGCAAACAGCATCGGGAATCTGATTGCATTGCCATTGCAGGGACAGGCACTTAAAAATGGTAACAGTGCATTTGTGGATGAAAACTGGAACGCATATCCGAATCAGTGGGATGTTTTGCTGAATAAAACAAAAAAACTTAGTGTAGAGGATATTGAAAAATATATGTCAAAATGGCAGGCAGAGTTGGCAGAGAACCGGGGAATGCTTACGGGTACTGATATAAATAACAGACCAAAGCCGTGGAAGAAGAAATATGAGTTTGTTAAGGCGGATGTTGTTGGCAAGCTACATATGGTACTTAGTAATGGTGTTTATATTGATACGCTAAATCTTATGCCTAGAATACAAAATCAGATTCGTGGTCTGGCTGCTTTTGATAATCCGGAATTTTATAAGAATAAGAGACTGGGATATTCCAATTATTATAATTTTAGTGCGGTTTATCTGGGAAAAGATGTTGATGGGTACATACAGGTTCCAAGAGGGCTAAAAGAACGGATTATTGAGGAATGTAATAAAGCAGGAATTGATGTTGATATCTCCGATCAAAAAGAAAAGGGACGTCCAATCAGAGTTTCTTTTAAAGGAGATTTACGGATGCAACAGGAGCTGGCGGCAGAGAAGTTATTGACTTATTCGGATGGTGTATTAAGTGCAGCAACCGCATTTGGTAAAACGGTTGTATGCAGCTATCTGATTGCAGAACGGAAAGTCAATACTCTTATTTTATTACAAAGCAAGGATTTGCTTAACCAATGGGTTGATGAGCTGAACAATTTTCTGGATATTAGGGAGGAACCGCCTGAATATGAAACTAAGACCGGAAGAAAGAAAAAGAGAGACAGTGTGATAGGAATTTTACATGGAAGTAAAAATACTTTGACAGGAATTGTCGATGTCGCCATGGTAGGTTCTATGTATAGTAAGGGAAAGTTTAATGAGCTGGTTAATTCTTACGGAATGGTGATTATGGATGAGTGTCATCATGCGGCGTCCAATACATCTATGGGATTGTTACAGAAAATCAATGCGAAATATGTTTATGGAGTTTCTGCTACGCCAAAACGGGGAGACTGCATGGACAAGATTATTTATATGATGCTTGGACCACTTCGTCATAGGTTTACAGCGTTGGAGAGGGCACAGGAGCAGGGAATAGGACATTACTTTGTGCCAAGGTATACAAGAGTTGTGGACACTGCTGACAGCAAGGATGATATTAACAAAGCTTATAGCCTTATTAGTACCAGTAAGGTGCGAAATGAGATGATTATTAGTGATGTAAAGAAAAGTATTGCACAGAATCAGACACCGGTTATATTAACCAGATTTAAGGAACACGCAAAACTTCTGTATGATAAACTTAAGAATGAAGCTGACCATGTATTTCTTTTGTATGGTGATAATTCGGATAAGGAAAATGCGGATATACGGGTAAGATTAAAGCAGGTTCCTAAAACGGAAAGTCTTATTTTGGTTGCAACAGGGCAGAAGATCGGAGAAGGATTTGATTTTCCGAGACTTGATGTATTAATGCTTGCTGCACCCGTATCCTTTGAGGGACGTCTGGAACAGTATGTAGGAAGATTGAATCGTGATTATGAGGGTAAAGAGGCCGTTTATGTGTATGATTACATAGATCCACATGTGAAATTCTTTAATAAAATGTATGCCAAAAGATTGAGGACATATAAGAGAACGGGATTTTCCATATGGGCAGGAGACGAGCAGTCGAAACAGACGAGTCATGCAATATATGATTCTGGTAACTATACGGAAAAATTTGAGCAGGACATTGTGGAAGCTGAAAGGATGGTTGTGATTTCCAGTCCGGATATACGGCAGAATAAGATTGACCGATTATTATCACTGGTAAAAGACCGACAGGAAAAAGGGGTAAATGTCACTGTAATTACAACAGATCCAGAAGATGTCATGTTCGGTAGTGCAGAACTGTGTAACGCATTAATCAGAGAGATGCAACAGGTTGGAATCTGTGTTGTAACAAAAGCAGAAGTAGAAGAAAGATTTGCGGTAATTGATGATGAATTGGTATGGCATGGTGGTATGAATCTTCTTGGTAAAGTGGATATTTGGGATAATTTAATGCGCATAAAGAATCATCAGGTAGCGGCGGAACTTTTGGAAATTGCACTTGGCACTTAGAACAACCGTAAGGGGTGGTGATAATATGGCTAAAAAAGTTAATAGAAAAAGTTCTTTTTATGATGCACTTAGTAATGTATATCATGATGTTGTTGTTATAGCAAGTGAAAATGAACGTTTATATCATTTGTGGAAGGATAGACTGGAAACTGTGTTGAATGATTTTTCCAGTTTCTTTCTAAGCCAGTTGAGAATACATATTCTTTTGAAATGCCCCTGAGTTTTGAAGTTAATATATTAGTACAATACCAATACCCCCTTGTGGTTACTGGCGTTTTTTGTAAATGTTTTGTGCTTTATACATAGCGTAATCTGATGTAATAAGTTATAAATGATGGAACATTGAAAAGGAGAGTAATCTATGACTATTTTATTGTTTGGTGTTTCTAATGTTGGAAAAAGTACTGTTGGTGAATTGCTTGCTCACAAACTAAACTTTGCTTTTTTGATTTGGACGATAAAATTAAGAAAAAATATGACATAACTTTAGAAGAATTCAGCTCTACTGATACTTTGCAGGAAAGAGATGAAAAGCGATGTCATTTACTTCGTACACTCGTAAAAAAATTCGGAAACAAAGTAATTGCAGTAACTCCATTATCATATGCCGATGCTATTATTCCTATCATCAGTTCTCCGGATGTTATTTTTATTGAATTAATAGATACACCAGAAATTATTTTTGAACGTTTAGTCTTTAGTGATGAAAATCATGTTATTTACAAAGATGATGACTACAAAAATGCTCATAAAGCTTACTATTTAGCCGATATTCAAGACGATTTGTCATGGTATGGTTCTGTTTACCAAAACATCACCAATAAATTTTTTGTTGATGGTAAACTGCCAGAAGAAGTTGCCAATGAAATCATTCATTTATATCATCTTGCTTAAAACGAAGGTAGTTATAACAGAGAATATAGAGGCAACTCTGAAATTTTTGTAACAAGCATAAGAGAAGAGTGCTTAGACACAGATATGATGTAAAAAATATTACAACATGACTAATCAGATTGACTTCACAAATGTAAGTATATATAATATAGACAAAATGAGAATGACATAAATGGAGAATATTGTAATGGAGAAATTGGTAACACTTGAAGAGGCATTAAAAAGAATTGAGGAGTTGGAAAAAGAGAATGTCAAACTTCGGGAGGAATTGGAGTATTACAGAAATCGAAAAATGAGTGGACGACAAAAACATAATGCCAAGTGGATGGCAATTTATAATGATTTTGTTGCCGGCTATGAAAGTGGAATGACTATGATAGAGATTGCAAAACGCAATAATGTTAGTGAGAGAACAATCTATAGGTATAAAGCGTATTATGATCAAATGAAGACTGTAGATGAAAAGAAGATGATTAACTGAGATAACAGGGTAATAATGGATTGAGCATATTGCTGCCGAAAGAAAATATCGCACGATATAAAAGTGATAATCCAACAGCGGTTATTTAAATTTGGATGAGAAATCGGGATGTGATACAATTTCTAGAATTATGTAAAAGCCTTATAATCTCAATTTTAAACCACTCGAATTCGAGGGGGTTAGAAAGCAGGCAGGAACAAAAGCATTTACAATGTTGTTTTTGTTGGTGATTAGCAGGGCGGCATTAAGATGCCCTATGAGGATAAAATATATGGATGACACAGAAGATGATGGCTACATTGTACACTGTTTTGAATAAAATTGACAATATGGCATATATACCATATAATATTTACAAAGGAGATTATATGACAGAATTTAAGTTAATAGCATATGAGAAGGAGAATGGAGAAATTCCTGTGGAGGAATTTCTGGATTCTGTTAATCCTAAGATGCGAGCTAAGATATTCGGATTATTGGAGATTCTTCAAGAGAAAGGTACCATGCTTAGAGAACCATATAGTAAGCATTTGAATGATGGAATATTTGAATTGCGTTGTAAATTTGGAAGTGATATTACCAGAGTCTTATATTTTTTCTATTATGAGGGGAAAATTATATTAACAAATGGATTTGTAAAGAAAACGCAGAAAACTCCCAAAGAAGAGATACAGATTGCAAAGGATAGACGAAAAGATTTTATAGAAAGGGTGATGAAGCATGAGAACATTTGATGATATGCTTTCTAGGCAGTTACAGGATGAAGAATTTAAAAAAGAATACGAAGCTATTCAGCCAGAGATGGATGTGATAAGAGCTATCGTAGATGCTCGGACTTCTCAGAATATGACCCAGAAGGAATTGGCTGAACGTACCGGCATTAATCAGGCAGATATCAGCAAGCTTGAGAATGGAACAAGGAATCCATCTGTTAATTTGCTTAAAAGATTAGCAGAAGGAATGGGAATGGTTCTCAAGATTGAGTTTATACCAAAACAGAAAGTGTGATTATATGACCTCACCGGATTGTTGTCTGGTGGGGTTGCTTTATGAAAGAACCATACAATTAGAAGAGTTGCGGTATAAAAATTGTACCGCAGTAAGATAAAAATGCGTTGGATATTGATTAATAGAATGATCGGATAAATAAGCATCTTAAAGATAAACACCTTGACATAATGGTTAGCCTCAACTAACATATACCCATACACCCACCATCACAAAAGAATCATTAGAACACGGAGGTCTAAGATAAACATGAACCTATTATTAGAAAGCATTATTTTTATTATATTTGTTTATGCGGTTATCGGTGTCAGTACGATAAAGAAGGGAAAGCTTGGCATGATACAGGAATATCCCAAAGCGATTCAGGATCGCTGCAGGGAGTTAGGATTGATAGAAGAAGATGCCGACAAGTTGACGAAGAAAGCAACCATTGGAAAATTAGGAGTTTTCTGCGGTTATATGATCTTGCAAACGGTGTTGGCGTATTATATTGGTGGTGCCCGAACCTTTGTGGAGGGCTGGCTGCAGGGATACATTATGTGGATAGCAGAGATGTGGTTTGATGCGCTGGTGGTAGACTGTCTGTGGTTTTGCCATAGTAAGAGAATGATAATTCCGGGAACAGAAGATTTGGTAGATGCCTACCATGATTACTGGCATCACATCAAGTATGCAGTAATCGGCATGTTGACGCAGGCGGTGATTGCCCTTCCGGTAGGACTATTTGTCATGTTTCTGGCAAGAATGTGATCGTGAATTGAGAAACCTTATCATCAACTCTATTGACGCCAATAAAATAACGGTGTTATTATAACGCTGTTATGTGAAGAGAAGATATACACAAGCAGATCGGAAATACAAACCCGGTGAGCGTATAGGAGAACACAGATGCGAAAGGAAACAGAAGGTGTAACGGAGATCTTAATAGAGAGTGCAAGGAATGAATTCCTGGCAGTGGGATTTCATGATGCCAGTCTGCGTAGAATCTCGGCCGTCAGTGGAGTCAGTACGAATTCCATCTATACAAGATTTGATGATAAGAAGGGATTGTTTACGGCGATTGTGAAGGAACCAGCGGATGAATTGATGCGTATCTATCTTGCAAGCATAGAGAAGGCAGCCCATTCCCAGGATATGGATGGGGCAGCGGATGCAGGAGACGAGGGAACAGATCTGGTATTGCAATATATTTATCAACATATGGATGAGATCCGGCTGCTCTTTTGTTGTTCGGCGGGCACGGAATATGAAGGGTATTTTGATCAGCTTGCAGCGATTGAGGAATCCTATTATAAGGAGTTAGTGAAACATTATTCCGCATCGGATGCGACCGTGGATGACTTCTTTGTTCATGTCTATTGTCGGAATGGCTGGCAGTATGTATATGAACTGATCACGCATAACAAGAGCTATGAACAGGCGGTAGAATTCATGAAGAATGTAAGACAGTTCAATTATGCCGGATGGAAAGCAGTGATCGGGCTGTAAACATAGGGGCGAATGCCCTTTTCTCTTTGCATATAGGTTAGCGCATACTAACTTATGATAGAAATAACAAACTAGACATATATCTGGAAAGTCTAAAGTTAAGGAGGAGACACAATGAAGACAAAGAAACAAAGTGCGATGTCAAGACTGATGGATATTGCGGGTAATCATAAGTATTTCTCGTATGTGTCCTGCGTGTTAGCGGCGATCAGTGCGTGGATCGCACTCATTCCATTTTATGATATCTGGCGAATCATAAAAGAAATTTTAGAGGTAAGACCAAATTATGAGCAGGCAACTCATATTACGACCTACGGCTGGCAGGCGGTGGGCTTTGCGTTGCTTGGCATGGTGTTCTATATTGTAGCACTGATGTGTTCCCATAAGGCCGCATTCCGTGTGCAGTCGAATATGAGAACCCTTATGATGGAACATATTATGAAGCTCCCGCTTGGATATGTAGAGACTGAGGGAACAGGTAAGATCCGTAAGATTGTCAATGATTCAAGTGCGGCAACAGAGACATTTCTTGCACACAATCTTCCGGATAAAGTAGTGTCAAGAGCAACACCGATTGGACTGCTTATTATGATGATGGTATTTGACTGGCGGTTAGGTCTGATCAGCCTGATTCCGGCAGTGATCGCATTTATCTTAATGGGCTCCCTTATGATGGGACCGAAGATGGCAGAGGATATGAGACAGTATCAGAATGCATTGGAGACGATGACATCCGAAGCAGTGGAGTATGTTCGAGGGGTGCCAGTTGTGAAGACTTTCGGTCAGACGGTATTTTCCTTTAAACGTTTCAAATCAGCGATTGATGATTATGAGAAATGGACGATCGGTTATACAAAGAACATGCGGATTCCGATGACCTGTTTCGTAGTTTCCTGCAATGGTATCTTTGCAGCATTGATCATTGCAGCGTATAAGTTAGGCGGTAACCATATTACAGATATCTTTGTGCTGAATCTGTTCTTCTATATATTGATCACTTCTACGCTGACCACAACCTTAATGAAGGTGGCATATGCCGGTGAGTCGCAGATGTTAGTGGAAGATGCATTGAACAGAATGGATAATATCCTGAATGTTGAACCGCTTGTAGACAATGGTAAAAATGAACAACCGAAGGATGCATCTATTGCAATCGAGGATGTGACGTTTGCTTATGATGAGAACAAAGGAAATGCGATCGATCATATATCCATGCATATCAAAGAGGGCGAGCATGTTGCTTTTGTAGGTCCGTCCGGTGGTGGTAAGACAACACTGGCTTCTCTGGTAGCACGTTTCTGGGATGTGAAGAGTGGAAGTATCCGGATCGGTGGTGTGGATGTGAAGGACATTGATCCGAAGGAATTGATGAAGCAGGTTTCCTATGTATTTCAGGATAGTAGGCTTCTTAAGATCAGCATTTTGGAAAATGTCAGAATGGGAAGGCCGGATGCAACAGATGCAGAAGTCATGGAAGCACTCAAAGCGGCACAATGTATGGATATTATTGAGAAATTCCCAGAGGGTGTACATACGATGATCGGTTCGAAAGGAATCTATGTATCCGGCGGTGAGGCACAGCGTCTGTCGATTGCAAGAGCGTTCCTTAAGAATGCACCGATCCTGATCTTAGACGAGGCGACTGCATTTGCTGATCCGGATAATGAGAGACTGGTACAGAAGGCATTTGAGAATCTGGCAAAGAATAAGACGGTTATTATGATCGCACACCGTTTGTCGACTGTAACGAATGCAGACTGCATTTATGTATTAAAGGATGGTAAGATCGCAGAGAGCGGTACACATGATGCATTAACAACGGAAAATGGTATCTATACCCATATGTGGAATGAATACAATCAATCTGTCAACTGGCAGGTAGGAAGGACAGGTGAGACAGCATGATAGAAAAATTAAAGCATAAATATGCACTTTCCGATAAAGGTGCAAAGGCAATGATACAGGCATTTGTGTCTGTTACAATCTCGAATCTCGTATTGATGTTTCCGGTAGGATTGTTGTATGTATTGGCATCTTATCTGCTAGAGGGCAGCCTGCCAAAGGATAAGGTAACCTTCTTTACAGTTGGAGTGATCGCAGCATTGCTTCTGATCGCGGTTACAACGTATATTCAGTATAATGCAACATTTCTTTCTACCTATGTGGAAAGTGGTGTAAGACGTCGAATGTTAGCAGAGAAGTTGAGAAAGTTACCATTATCTTTCTTTGGTAAGAAAGATCTGTCCGATCTGACGAATACGATCATGGCAGACTGTGCGTTGATCGAGACGGGAAGCTCACACTGGATTCCGGAATTGGTTGGTGCATTTGGTTCTACGACAATTATTATCATCAGCTTGTTGTTCTTTGACTGGAGAATGGCATTGGCTGCTATCTGGGTTATGCCGATTGCATTTATCATTGTGCTTTCCTCTAAAAATGTGATGGGAAAAGTACATGCAAAGAGTATGGAATACAAGTTAAGCTGTTTAGATGGTATTCAGGAAGGACTGGAAACGATCCGGGATCTGCGTTCTAATAATATGACCGACTCGTATATGGTTGGTCTGAACGAGAAGATCAAAGCAGTAGAGGATCATTCGATCGTGGCGGAGTTTGCCAATGCAGCATTTGTATGTTCGGCGCAGATGATCCTGAAGTTAGGAATTGGAACGGTGGCAGTAACCGGAAGTATTCTTCTTACCAAGGGTGAAATCCGTGTACTTACCTTCTTTATGTTCCTGCTGGTGGTAACCAGAATGTATGAGCCATTGCAGATTGCATTGCAGAATCTGGCAGCTATTATCAGTCTGAATACAAACTGTGCGAGAATGGATGAGATCTTATCGCATGAGGAACAGACCGGTAGAGAGAACATGAATAATAAGGGATATGATATTGCATTTGATCATGTAGCATTTTCTTACAAGGATGGCGAGCAGGTACTTCGGGATGTCAGCTTTGTGGCAAAGCAGGGTGAAGTTACTGCATTGATCGGTCCATCCGGTGGAGGTAAGACAACGGTATCCCGTCTTGCGGCCAGATTCTGGGATAACAACAGGGGTACGATCACGGTTGGCGGCATGAATGTATCCGAGATCGATCCGGAGCAGTTGTTATCGTTATATTCGATCGTATTCCAGGATGTTACTTTGTTCAATAATACGATCATGGAGAATATCCGAATCGGTAAAAAAGATGCAACGGACGAAGAGGTAATGGAGGCGGCAGGACTTGCGAATTGTATCGATTTTGTGGAGAAACTGCCGGATCAATGGAATACAATGATCGGAGAAAATGGTTCCGAACTTTCCGGTGGTGAGAGACAGAGAATCTCAATCGCAAGGGCGTTCCTAAAGGATGCACCGATCATTTTGATGGATGAGGCAACCGCTTCTTTGGATGTAGATAACGAGTCAGCCATTCAGGAATCTATCTCAAAACTGATTCAGAATAAGACAGTATTGATCATTGCACACCGTATGCGTACCGTAGACGGGGTAGACAAGATCGTGGTATTGAAGGATGGCACGGTAGCAGAACAGGGAACACCGGAGCAATTGAAACAGCAAAATGGTATCTACAAGCATATGGTGGACCTGCAGTTGCAGTCCGAACAGTGGAAATATCAATAATAGAGAAATCATAGTTGTTCACATGTGCAACAATAATAATTTAATGTTTAACATTAAAAAGTTGTTGACAAATGATAAAGTCCTGCTATAATGAGATTATCGATAAACATTAAATATTTAATGAAATATGTTTTTTGATATGAAGGAGGACTTTATTATGAAACCAGAAGCAGTTGTTAAGATTAATAATATGGGTAAGGTAGCGGGCATCATTACGTTGATTGCCAAGATTCTTGTAGGAATCGGAATTGCGGGAGTCCTGATTGCGACCATTGCATTGGCAGCACTTCCGAAGGACTTTGTGAAAGCAACCGTTCGAACAGGGACAACCATATATGTGGATATGTCGCAGTTTGGGAATTCCTTTTCGAAGGAAGGACAGAAGGAGATGAAAGAAAGTCTCACGAAGGTGGTAGAGAATAGCACAATTGATATGAACGGGATTACAGCAAAGATATCTAATATTGAGGTAGATGATAAGGGATTTTCATTAGATGCAGACGGGCAGACCGAAGCGATTTCTTTGAAAAAGATCAGTGTATTTATGATTGGTGCGTGGATCAATCTGATCGTGACAATGGTAACATTGTGGTTTATCGGTGCATTATGCAAGGCAATTAAGAATTGTGATTCTCCATTCAGTGAAGAGGTGATCCGGAAGATGAAGCATTTTGCATATTCCTTAATCCCTTGGTGTGTGATATCTTCGGTTGCTAATTCTGCAATGTCAAGTTTCTGGTCAGATCGTTGGAATTTCAATCTGGCTGTCAATGGTAATATGGTAGTAGTGGTATTGGTTGTGCTTGCACTTACATACATTTTTCAATATGGAGCTGTATTGCAGCAGGAATCAGACGAGACATTATAGGATGGAGGCGGAAGTTATGGGTAAGATTATATTGCGGCTTGACCGTGTGATGGCTGACCGTAAGATGAGCCTCAATGAATTATCAGAGAAAGTAGGAGTGTCGAATGTGAATCTTTCCAAGATTAAGACCGGCAAGGTAAGTGCCATTCGATTCTCTACATTAGAAGCGATCTGCAATGCGCTCGATTGCCAGCCGGGTGATATATTAGAATATGATCCAGAGAACGTGGTATAGTATAGGTAGAAAATTTGAAAAAAGGGGTACATAATTATGTGGCTTGTTTTAGCAATTCTTTCATCTGTATTTGCAGCATTGACCTCCATTCTTGCAAAGATTGGAATTGACGGTGTGAATTCAAATCTGGCGACGGCAATTCGTACGGCAGTTGTGTTAGTTATGGCATGGGGCATGGTATTTCTTACAAATGCACAGTCCGGAATTGGAGACATTGGTAAGAAAAGCTGGCTGTTCCTTATCTTGTCGGGATTGGCAACCGGAGCGTCATGGCTTTGCTATTACAAAGCATTGCAGATGGGAGATACATCAAAGGTTGTTCCGATTGATAAGCTGAGTGTTGTGATCACGTTAGTTCTTGCGTTTGTGTTCTTGCACGAACAGGTTACACCAAAGTCGGTCATAGGTTGTATTCTGATTGGAGCCGGAACGTTATTGATGGTGTTATAGGGCAATAAAGACAAAATATAGATTTGACGTAAGAGGGTTGTAAGAAGATGAAAAAAGCAGGAATATTATTTTGGGATTTTCTTAAGATTGGTGCATTCACATTTGGCGGAGGTTATGCAATGATTCATTTGTTAGAACGCCAATTTGTGGCACGAAGAAAATGGCTGGACAGAGAAGAATTTTTGGACATGGTAGCAGTTGCAGAGTCGACCCCGGGACCGGTTGCGGTTAACAGTGCAACATATATTGGTTACAAGGTAGATGGTGTGATCGGGGCATTGAGTGCAACGGTGGCAGTGTGTCTTCCGTCTTTTGTGATCATATATCTGATCTCCTTGTTTTTGGATCAGTTTCTAGCACTGACCTATGTTGCATATGCATTTAAGGGGATACAGGCGTGCGTAGTCTATCTCATTCTAAGTGCGGCTTGGAAATTGTGGACATCCATGGAAAAGAACTGGATGAATGTGTCAATATTAACTGCAGTCAGTATTGCAATGATTTCGTTCTCTGTCTTTGCGGTGGATGTTTCTTCTATTTTATATATTATAATATGTGGAGTGATCGGGATTGCTATATATGGAATGAAATGCATGCGTAAAGAGAGGAATTCTGCAAAGGAAGGAAAAATGCTGTGATATATCTAAGATTGTTTATCGAATTTATGAAGATTGGGGCTGTTTCCCTTGGCGGTGGGTATGGAATGATTGCTTTAATCCGGGAAATGGTGTTAGAGTATGGATGGATGACGGAGAGCGATTTTACCAGCTTTATTGCCATTTCAGAGTCGACTCCGGGACCGTTGGCGGTAAATATGGCAACCTTTATAGGTTCTTCGCAAGGTGGAATAGCAGGTTCACTGTGTGCAACCGTAGGAGTGGTCCTTCCGTCCTTTGTGATTATTTTATTGATTGCAGCTATCATGCATAATCTCTTGAAATATAAAGGTGTACAGGCATTTCTTACAGGGGTTCGTCCCTGTATTGTGGCGATGATATTTGCTACAGGTATTTTGATGGCGATTCATACATTTTGCTCGGTTCAGCTGGTGGGGGATAATTTGAATCCGGATATCCGCTCGATAGTCGTGTTTGGTGTTCTTATCCTGACGCATGTGGTTGTGAAAAAGAAATTTCATCAGGAACCGTCGCCGGTTGCAATGATTATAGTGTCTGCACTTTTGGGGATTCTGCTATGGTCTGTCAGATAGTGAAGAATATATATAATGAATAAAAAACGGGATGCCGATTGTATACGGCATCCCGTTTCGTATTACGATATGTTAAGAAACTGAGAGTTTCTTATGTTTGAATTAAAGCTGAGGACCAGCAGCTACTAAAGCCTTACCAGCTTCGTTGGTCTCGTACTTCTTGAAGTTCTTGTTAAATCTCTCAGCAAGATCCTTAGCCTTGGTCTCCCATTCAGAAGCATCAGCGTAAGTATCACGAGGATCTAAGATTCCTGAATCAACACCCGGAAGTTCTGTAGGAACTTCGAAGTTGAAGTAAGGAATTGTCTTGGTAGGAGCGTTCTTGATATCACCATTTAAGATAGCATCGATGATTCCACGAGTATCCTTGATTGTGATACGCTTACCTGTACCATTCCATCCTGTGTTAACTAAGTAAGCCTTAGCACCACTCTTCTCCATCTTCTTAACAAGCTCTTCACCGTACTTAGTAGGATGAAGCTCTAAGAATGCCTGTCCGAAACATGCTGAGAATGTAGGAGTTGGCTCTGTGATTCCGCGCTCTGTACCGGCAAGCTTTGCAGTAAATCCTGATAAGAAGTAGTACTGTGTCTGCTCTGGTGTAAGAATAGATACCGGAGGAAGTACTCCGAATGCATCTGCTGAAAGGAAGATAACATTCTGAGCTGCAGGACCTGCAGATACGCCATTTACCTTAGATACGATGTTGTCAATGTGATCGATTGGATAAGATACACGGGTATTCTCTGTTACACTCTTGTCCTCGAAGTCAATCTTACCATCTGCCGCAACAGTTACGTTCTCAAGCAATGCATCTCTTCTGATCGCATTGTAGATATCTGGCTCAGACTCTTTATCAAGACCGATAACCTTAGCGTAGCAACCACCCTCGAAGTTGAATACACCGTTGTCATCCCAACCGTGCTCATCATCACCGATCAATAATCTCTTAGGATCTGTAGAAAGTGTTGTCTTACCTGTTCCTGAAAGACCGAAGAAGATTGCTGTGTTCTTACCATCCTTATCTGTGTTAGCAGAACAGTGCATTGAAGCAATGCCCTTAAGTGGCAAGTAGTAGTTCATCATAGAGAACATACCTTTCTTCATCTCTCCGCCGTACCATGTATTAATGATAACCTGCTCTCTGCTTGTGATGTTGAATGCTACACAAGTCTCAGAGTTAATACCTAATTCTTTGTAATTCTCAACCTTAGCCTTAGATGCGTTGTAAACAACGAAGTCCGGTTCAAAGTTCTTCAACTCTTCCTCAGTTGGCTTGATGAACATGTTTGTTACAAAATGAGCCTGCCAAGCAACCTCAACGATGAAACGAACAGCCATACGGGTATCTTTATTTGCTCCGCAGAATGCATCTACTACATATAATTTCTTGTTAGAAAGCTCTGCCTTAGCGATCTCTTTAACTGCTTTCCATGCATCCTGTGACATACGGTGGTTATCATTGTGATATTCTTCAGAATCCCACCATACTGTATTCTCAGAATTCTCATCTTCAACGATGAATTTGTCTTTAGGAGAACGTCCTGTGTAAATACCTGTCATAACGTTGACAGCATTAAGCTCTGTGTTCTGACCAACCTCATAACCTTCGTTTGAAGACTTAGTCTCTTCCTCGAAAAGTAATTCGTAAGAAGGGTTGTAAACAATCTCAGTAGTTCCAGTAATACCATACTTGCTTAAATCGATGTTTGCCATGTTACTTAATACCTCTTTTCTTTGAAATTGTATTGATAATCATCTGTGAACACAGATGAACAATAACCATATGGGAATGATTCCTTGACACCCACTTTCTAATTATACATAATTGAATCATAAAATCAATAAAATTAAGTGAAAAATTTTTCATTTTTATTGATTTTTCAGGAACGTTCTTATTATAATAAGAAACTGGAAAAGATAATAGAAAGAGTGCAAATGATTGCTGTATATCCGACAATCCTGTTTGATTGAACGAATCGCATGCGGATATAATAGAAGTGTATGAATATATAGGATTCCATTTAGACTCAAATCAGAATATGTCAGTAACAAGAGGATATCAACATGAAGAATAAAACAATTGCAATTATAACGGGGGCAAGTGCCGGATTAGGAAAAGAATTTGTAAGGATATTGGCAGAACGGTCAGAATTGGACGAGATCTGGGCAATTGCAAGAAATGAGCAGAAACTGCAGGCTTTGACCGAGGAATATGGAGAAAAGGTCAGAACTTTTTCCAAAGATCTGTCTGACCGGAAACAGATTAAGCAGTTTGGGGAGATTCTTCAACATGAGAATGTGTCAATTCAGTATCTGATCAATAATGCCGGTTTTGCCAGATTCTGTTCTTATAATGATCTGTCGATAGAGGAGTCGTGCAATATGATCGATCTTAATATCAATGGATTGGTTGCTATGGGACTGATCTGTATTCCATATATGAAGAAAGGAAGTCATCTGATCAATATTGCATCGCAGGCATCCTTTCAGCCATTGCCATATCAGAATATCTATAGTTCGACAAAGGCGTTTGTCCGGAATTATACGAGAGCATTAAATGTTGAATTGAGAGATCGGGGGATTGTAGCAACGGCAGTCTGCCCGGGATGGATGAAGACGGATCTGATCGGCAAGGGATTGATCGGCGCGGATAAAGCAACCAGTCGTTTCCGGATGATGGTTACTCCGGATGTGGTGGCGGAGAAGGCGATTCGTGATGCAGACAAAAATAAAGATATCTCTGTATATGGATTGTATGTGAAGATGGCTCATGCGGTTGCTAAAATACTTCCGCAGCGTCTGATGATGAAGATATGGTTGTTTCAGCAGCATTTATAGAAAGGAATGTCAGTAGGATGAAAATAGTAGTATTAGATGCACAAACGGTAGGAGAAGATGTAGACTGGTCCGGATATGAAAAGCTGGGAGAAGTGGTTCGATATCCCTATTCTGCAACAGAAGAAGTGCCGGAACGGGTGAAAGATGCGGAGGTAATCATAGTTAATAAAGTACTGATCAACGAGCAGACAGTTGGAAATGCAAAGAATCTCAAGCTGGTCTGTGTCTTGGCGACAGGGACGAATAATCTGGATAAAGAATATCTGGAGAGCAGGGGAATTATCTGGCATAATGTAGCCGGTTATTCCACGGAAGCGGTTGCGCAACATACATTTGCGATGTTGTTTTATCTGTTGGAAAAGTTACGGTATTATGATGAGTATGTGAAAGATGGAGCATATGAAAAGAGTCCGTTGTTCACACATTTTGCGAATGGATTTGCGGAGATAAAAGGAAAAACATGGGGAATAATCGGTCTTGGAACGATTGGCAGAAGAGTGGCAGAGATCGCGAAGGTGTTTGGAGCAAAGGTGATCTATTATTCTGCATCTGGTGCAGCACCACAGGATGGATATGAACAGGTGGATTTTGATACATTATTAGCAACATCGGATGTGATATCCGTACATGCACCGTTGAATGAATACACCGAGAATCTCATGAACAAAGAAGCGTTTGCGAAAATGAAATCTTCTGCAATCTTTTTGAATGTGGGACGTGGACCGATCGTAGTGGAACAGGATCTGTTTGATGCTTTGGAAAATGGAGAACTTGCAGCAGCAGGACTGGATGTATTATGCAAAGAACCGATTGCTGCAGACAATCCATTGTTACGGATTAAGGACAGCCGGAAACTGCTGATCACACCGCACATTGCCTGGGCAAGTGTAGAGGCAAGAGACCGGCTGGTACAGATGGTGTTAGAACAGGTACAAGAGTATGCAAAGATACGTTAAATGTTTGCAGAGATCTTAATTTAACAGATAAATTCCGTAATTGAGATATCCGGCAAAGGTAACCCAGATCAGATAGGGAATCATCATATAGGCCGCGGGCTTTGAGATGCGATAGAATGCGATGGTAGTTAGCAATATCAGGATCCATAAGCCGATTAACCAGAGAAATGCAAACAAGTACCACTCCATATTGAAAAAGATCAACGTCCAGAGAAAGTTAAAGCATAACTGGATGCCGTAAAGTGTCAGGGCAGTATCATTTTTCTGACCGGAGGTTGCTACCAGATAGGAAGCAATTCCCATTAATATATAGAGAATCGTCCACACCACAGGAAACAGCCATGTGGGTGGAGAAAGAGGCGGTTGGTTCAACATTTCAAATGAATCCATCGCCTTTTTTGTGAGCAGAGCGGAAAGCCCGCCGGTAGCAAGGGGAATGGCAACGGCTGTAATCAGATTTTTCCATTGAATTTTTTTCATGTGGACACACCTCCTTACTGCTAGTATATGAAAGGCCATTTTATTTTATTCATTCGAATTAAAATAAAATGGCCTTTCAATGTGGTATTTACCAATTCAATTTGTTCCTACTTTCCGAGAGAGTTACAATAGGAAATGCAATCCTTTTATTGTCAATGTTTTGTGTTATTCTTGCAGCGGGCAAGTGAGAATATGAATAAAAGGAAGATCACGGCGATGCACATCCATGGAATCAGATAAGATAAACCTTGTGGTGCAAACAGGTCATAATATCCTTTCAGATAAATAAATACGACTACCGCGGGTATAATATAGGTCATATGCCAGCGCAATTGATGCGGAAAACGAAGCCCGTTACCGGCGTCTGCTTCCGTTAAGAAGTTCCGGAACCCCCATCCGTACCGGGTAGTACAGAACATCACATAAACGAGGGAACCTAACGGAAGGACGTTACTTGAGATCAAAAAGTCTTCCAGATCCATGATTGTAGTACCGGAGCCTAATGGATGGAATCCGGATAACATGTTGTAACCAAGCACACATGGCATAGACAATACAATGATTGCCAGAATGTTAACTATAACAGCCTTTTTGCGTGACCATCCCCATAAGTCGATCGCAAAAGAGATGATATTTTCAAAAACAGCAATAACGGTAGACAAAGCGGCAAAGGACAGAAACAGGAAAAAGAGACTTCCCCAGATCCGTCCGCCGGTCATCTGGTTAAAGATGTTTGGCAGTGTGATGAATATTAAGGAAGGTCCGGCATCCGGTTCGATTCCGTAAGAAAAACAGGCAGGAATGATGATCAGACCGGCCATCAGGGCAACGAATGTATCTAATATAGTAATGCTTAATGCTTCACCGGTCAGGGAGCGGCTTTTGTCTAAATAACTGCCAAAGATTGCCATAGAACCCATGCCGATACTTAATGTGAAGAATGCCTGTGACATGGCACCGAATATTACATTGCTGATTCCTTTTTCTAACATATTATGAAAATCAGGAACGAGATAAAAACGAATTCCTTCTCCTGCACCCGGCAGCAAAGTCGAGTGAACAGCTAAGATAACAATGAGACCAAGTAACAACAGCATCATGATCTTTGTGACCTTTTCAACTCCTTTTTGCACACCAAGGGAGCAGATCCCAAATGCAAGGATAACAGTCAGGATCATCCAGAATGTTAAAGTGGCAGGGGATTGCAATAGGTTGTTGAATTTATTGGAAATCTGTTCTGTGCTAAGTGGTGTGGCTGTAAATTCCCCGGAAAGGCTCCGCCAGAAATAATAGAGCATCCAGCCAGCTACCGTGGTATAAAACATCATAAGCAGGTAATTACCGGCCATACCGATGTAACTGTACTTATGCCAGCGTGTTCCTTCCGGTTCCAATACCTTAAATGAAGTAGCACAGCTTTTCTGACTGGCACGTCCTACTGAAAATTCACATACCATAATGGGAAAACCGAGGATTGCCAAAAACAACAAATAGATCAAAAGAAAGGCAGCACCCCCATATTGTCCACACATATACGGGAATTTCCATACATTTCCCAATCCAATTGCACACCCGGCAGACACCAGGATGAATCCTAATCTGGATCCAAATTTTTCTCGTTCCATAAAAATCTCCTTTAATTAAAAATACGTTTTATTATATACTATCCTGCGTGCAAACGCAAACAACTGCCTCACCTGTGGAATCATGCAGTGTGGAAGATACGCTGTAATGTTTCATCTTCGTGCAGGATCTGTTTGGCGAGTGTACGGTATTTTTCCTCATGTAGATAAGTGTGTCGGAAAGGCTTGATGCTTGGTGCAAGATCAATCGCTTTCTCATAGTCGGTAATATCCAGATCTAATGTACTCACATAGTCAAAGAAACCGGTGTCGGTAAGAATGGTGTGGATACGTTTGTACCGGTGATCCTGAACAAGGCTCATCAGATAGGTGGCGATGCCGACCTGGATGCCATGAAGCTGAGGAGTTGGAAGGAGTTTGTCAAGTGCGTGGGAGATAAGGTGCTCACTGCCGCTGGTCGGGGCAGAACTGCCTGCAATCTCATTTGCAATACCGCTCATTGCCAGAGAGTCCAGTAATTCTTTCAAAAATAGATTGTCCTTGATCGTTTCAAAGGGGGTACGGACAAAGCTGTTTACCGCTTTTTTTGCGATCATCATTGCAAAATCATTTACTTCATCATAACCATGATCTTCTTCGTACTGCCAGTCGTAAAGGGAAGTAATCTTTGAAACCATATCTCCGATTCCGGAATAGAGAAAACGATCCGGCGCACTCTTGATCACTTCGGTGTCAGCGATGATCCCGTATGCCATTTTGGCAGGAACGGAATTACGGCGGTTCTCTATGAGAAGAGAGGCACTTGCACTGGAGAATCCATCACTGGATGCAGAGGTCGGTATACTGATGAATGGAAGTTTGCGAAGAAATCCCATGTATTTTGCGGCATCAATTACTTTTCCACCGCCAATGCCGATCACTGCCTGTGTTTTGACTGGCAGGGTAAATGCCAGTGAGGTAATATCTTCCAATTTGACGGAATCCAGTTCCTGATATTCTAATACTTCGATATTGGCATCGGATAAAGATTTCATGACGCGTGAACCGAACATATCAATCAGTCCGTTTCCGAAAAAAATGACCACCTTTTGAATATGTCCTTCCCTAAAATAGCTTCCGAGCTGATCAAGGGCGCCGGGTTCAACTTTTAACAACGTTGGAATTGCAATATAGGAATTGTTTTGCTTACTCATAATATATATCTCCTTTGATTGTAAATGCTGTTTGTAACAGGATAAAATGCTTTCTTTTTTATACTATATCGTAGATGAAATATTTATTCAAGCAGTCACAATCCGTTCACCAATTTTCGTTGATTTACTCATGGTAAAAGAGTATAATGAGAACAGTAAGTCAGACATGAAAATGTAAGGATGAAGGGGTATTATGGGACAGGTATTGATCGTATCACTTGCAAAGAATATAGAAGAATATAAGTCTTTGGCAAGAGAGTATAATGTAGGGTTTGAGGTGAATGATTTTTACAATCCGGATGTATTGGAGAATCCGGATGAGATGGAACGGTTGATCGCCTTTTATCAGCAGGAAGGATTGCCTGCCGGCAGTACGATGCATGGGGCTTTTTTTGATATTGTGGTATTCAGTTATGATCCGCGAATCCGGGAGATTTCGGAATTGCGTATGGAGCAGAGTATGAAGGCGGCAGTACGGTTGGGTGTGAAGGGAGTCGTATTTCACACGAATTATAGTCCGATGCTTTCCGGTGTGGAATATGACAAAAGAGCGGTGGATATGACAACACAGTATGTAGAATGCCTGCTGAAACGATATCCGGATACAGAGATCTATTTAGAGAATATGTTTGATACCGATCCGGACATCATGATGGCAATGTCGGAGCGGTTGTGTGCATATGGCAACTACGGGGTATGTTTTGACTATGCACATGCCAGTATTTCCCATACACCGATGGAGACATGGGTAACAGGACTGGCTCCGTATATCAAACATGTGCATATCAACGATAATGACTTCCGGAAGGATCTCCATTTGGCAGTTGGAGATGGCAATATTAACTGGAGTCAATTTATGACATATCGGGAGAAGTATTTCCTAGATTCCGGTGTGTTGATCGAGACAACATCGCCGGAGAATCAGAGGAGGTCATTAGAATATTTAGAACGGAATTATAAGGGCTTTTTATCTTAGGAGAAGACCTTGATAGGACTTGCATACAAAGGCTTGGAGGATAGAATATGGAGAATAACAAACCATTGCAGGCAGAGGAGATGCTGGAGAAGATCTTTTATTATATGAATCAGCTGATTGAAGAGAAAGAATTTATACCAACAATCCGTCTGCTGACAGATTTGGGAAGAACTCTTGTCAATGCAGAGAGGGCTTCATTCTGGTACTGGGATCGTGCAAAGAAAGAATATTGGACATTAGCAGCTCTTGGCAGTGAGCGGATTATTGTGCCGGAGGGATCCGGAATTGTAGGCGCTTCTATTCAGAACAAGGAGACGATTGTGATCAATAATCCTTATGAAGATACAAGATTTAATCCGCAGGTGGATAAGGATACCGGATACACGACGAAGTCCATTTTGTGTTTGCCGGTTACGAATGCCAGAGGTAAGGTGATAGGAGCATATCAGGCAATCAATAAGATTAGGGCGGACGGTCAAAGTGTGTTTGATGAGCAGGATGTGAAGCATTTAACATTTGCGGCTGTATTTTGTGGGAAAACGTTGGAATCACATATTCTGTACGAGGAGACACAGTTAGATCCGCTTACCCACCTGAAGAATCGGCGGGGCTTTGATGAGTATTATAGCGAGATTAGCAAAGACAGGTCAGAGGATGAAACGGCAGTACTGATTATGTGCGATATTGATTTCTTCAAGCAGGTGAATGATAATTATGGCCATAATGCAGGAGATGCTGTTCTGGTATCGGTAGCAGAACTGCTTAAGACTTCGGTAGCCGGTAATGGACAGGTTGCCCGCTGGGGTGGGGAAGAATTTGTTATGCTGCTTCGGAATTGTACAGAGACTACGGCAATGATGTTGGCAGAGAAGATTCGAAAAGAAGTAGAACAGACGGTTTGTGAGTTTGAAGAGTCACAGATCCATATCACAATGTCGTTTGGAGTGAGAGAATTAGAGAGTGGCCTGAATATGCAGGAGAATGTAGAAAAAGTAGACGCCCGGTTGTATCAGGCAAAGACATCCGGAAGGAACCGGGTGGTAGCATCATGAAAGAAATGGATGCAGGCAGGAGGAAGAAGTATGGCACAAGAGCATTCCGTTTTTATAAGTTATAGTTCGAGAGATTCGGAATTTGTGAAGCGAATTATAAAACAGTTAGATCAGATAGGGGTAAGTTATTGGAAGGCACCGGAAATGATACCGGCGGGGTCAAGTTATGCGCGGGAGATACCCAAAGCAATTCAGCAGTGTAGCTTATTTTTATTAGTACTTTCTCCGACATCGCAGGACTCTATCTGGGTGGAAAAGGAGATTGATAATGCAATCTGTAACCGGAAGACCATTATTCCGTTTGAGATCCGGGAGGTTGTATTGAATGATACATTTCGGTTTTATCTGAATAATGTGCAGATGATATCCTTTGCACATAATCCGGAAGGTGCATTTGATGATCTTCGAAGACAGATCTATCAGATCATTCCGGAATTGAAACAATCCGGTGTGGAAGCAAATGGTCAGGTGCATTCCAATGGAATGGTAACAAGAAAGCATTCGGTTGCAGCGGGCGATAAAGTGAATGTTGTAGCCGGAACTTCGCAGATCGCATTGGAACAGGGGGATCCCAAGAAACGGGTTCTCAGCATTACAACAGCATCCGGAAGGAACAGTAACCGGGGAAATTCGAATGCGTTGCGGATGAACCGGATTCCATTGGCATGCCAGTATTGTGGATGTAAGGATTTGGAAAATATAACGATCGGAACTTACCGGTGTGTCAGATGCGGAAGAGAGAACTATGATGATTTTCAGACAATACGGAATTACTTAGAGAAGGCAGGGGCAACGTCTGCATCCGTAATAGAGAGAGATACGGGAGTTCCAAGACGGATCATCGAATATTTTTTCCGGGATGAATATCTGGAGATCCCGAAGAATTCTTCTGTCCGGGTTCCGTGTGCGGTATGTGGTGCACCTATCCGAACCGGAACACTGTGTGAGAATTGTAAGGCGGATCCGGTCAAACGGCAACAGGCAGACCGAAAAGGAAAATGGCATACACTCTGGTAGAGAATAGAAAGAGCAGGAAAGAAGAATGGAACATGTAATCTGGGTAATAGGAAATGACAGAAGAGATATGATCCTCGCACAGCGCAAGATTAATTCCACAGGGAGTATGCGGGCATTTTGTATGTTGTCGGAAGCAGCGGTGCATAAAGCGGTCAATGTACAAAACAGTAATCAGCCGGGTTTGAGTAGTTTTCCCTCTCTGATCATTATGGATTATCAGATGGCACATGAGGAGGATTTTGCCACCTTGTCTTTTATCAAACGACAGGAAGCATTGGCGGGAGTGCCGTTCTTTATTATGACAGAAGAGAGAAATCAGGAGATTGATGAGATCTGTTTTGCTAAAGGCGCAATGGTTGTGTTGCATAAGCCATTCAGTGCATCCGGAATCCTGCGGATCGAGCAGGTCGCATGGCAGCATGAAGTCACCAAAAACTATGAGAAAATGCTGCAAAAACAGGCAGGGGATCTACAAGCGGCCAGAGAGATCATGCGTTTGAATCAAAAACTAAAAACGCGTAATGAATTATTGTATCAGGTCTTTGGACGATATTTTTCGGATAAAGTATTGGAGGTTATCTTAGAACATCCGGAAGGGGCAGCGATCGGAGGGGAAAAGAGAGAATTGACAGTTCTGATCTCGGATCTTCGGGGATTTACTTCTCTTTCGGAAGAATTAGAGCCGGAAGCAGTGACAAGATTATTAAACTTTTATTTTGATAAGATGACAGAAGAGATTACCCGTTATAGAGGAACGGTGATAGAGTTTTTGGGAGATGGCGTACTTGCTGTTTTTGGAGCACCACTTATATCGGAGAATCATATTTGTGATGCGATTGCTGCGGGAATCGAGATGCAGAATCGAATGGATGAAGTGAATGAATTCTGTAAGGAACAGGGATATCCACTGTTAGAGATGGGAATCGGTATTCATTCCGGGGAAGCATTTATCGGTAATGTCGGTTCAGAGAAGATAATGCGGTATAATGTTGTCGGTAAAGTAGTCAACGAGAGCTCGCGGATCGAGAGTTACAGCGTTGGCGGACAGGTGTTGGTGTCACAGGAAGCATTAGATAAGATTACTGTGCCGGTGGAAGTACATAATCATATGCAAATCATGGCAAAGGGAATTCAAAAGCCGGTTGCGGTATGTGAGGTGGCGGCAATTGGCGGAGCGTACGGATGTGCGATCAGGAATATGAAGTTTGATGCGGTCGTTACGGTTACGAAGCCGGTTGAATTTCAATTATGCCGTATTGAAGAAAAAGTTGTGGTCGGACAGCCGGTAACGGTCCGGTTAGAACAATTCTGCCTGAAGAGAGCGGTTGTTTCCCTGAGGAATGCAGACGGGGGAAAAGAACAGGCGGCAGATCATCTGGAGATATATTCGGATGTGGAGATCTTTGCGGTACAGGAGGATGGGAGCAGAATCTTTGAGGGTGTGTATGCAAAGATTGTAGATGTGAAAGAGGATATTTTGGTATTGCATTTTACACATGTGAATCATGGATTTCGTCAGTTTGCGGATCAGGTGATACCGTTGTGTATAGAAGGTTGAGTGGTCAATGAGAGAGAATTACGGATTTGAAAAAGTGGATATGCATGAGATTCCGGGAGTGATAAGGTGTTTTGTCAATCCGGATCTGCAAATGGTAATTGCGGAAGCAGATGAGTTGATTTCTAGACGATGCAGTAATTCTATTCCGGATAATATGCAGGAGCAAATGCATATCTTTACGACATTTCAGAATAAGATTGCGTGTCATTTTCTGCTGATCGTATGGAAAGAACAGGAAGAAGACCGGCAGTTGTTTTTTAGTGATACAAAAAGGACAAGAGCCATTGAATTTATGGACTATATGATATCAGAGTTTGGGTTGGTCAAAGGTGGAGCGGAGATTGCATCCGGAAGGATATCGTCAACAATACTGAGAGTACAGATGTCAGGAATGGATATTGAGGATTCGATGGACTATTATCTGGATAAGGCTTTATCGTATCGGATGATGACACAGATTGTAGAAGCTGGTGAATATGCGGAACAAATACACAAAGATATCATACAGTTGCCGCAATATATAAAAAAGAAGATTCCATGGGCTTATGTCAGGTCGACCGATATTGTAGAAGAAGGGGAAGCATTTAAGCTTCGTTCATTGGAGAATGAGTCAGGTATAATCATGGAAGCTTCGCCGGATATTTATATTATGATCGGTTGCAGGGGAGAAGCTTATCATATAACCAGAGATAAGTTTGAACGTACTTATGAGAGTGCAGATGAATCATTAGATATCTTTGAACAGATGTTGGATTTCATTCCGGAAGTGCAGATCATGAAGGACAACAGTTATGTAAGTATTGACGAACTGGCCTGTCTGTGCTACCCAAAGACAGAGAATGCAATCTATGCAACTGTGCTAGACGAGAGGACGAAGGTATTTCCGGTTAGTGAGGAGGACTACTACTTAGGACGCCCGGGAGATTATCTCGCAATCCGGGCGGACGATATAACGGATATTTATATTATCCAAAAGGACATTTTTCAGCAGACATATGAACGAAAAGAGCAGGAGGTAATGAATGAGAACAACACAAGATCAAAGTAAAAAAGGATGGACAGGAATATACAAAAAAGCAAAAGTATTTTGTGCAGTTACGTTGCTTGGGGTTCTTGCGATTGGCGGAGTGAATACAGGTAAACCGGATAAAGTATATGCGGCGCAGGAAGAATTTCCGGTAAGTGAACACTGGCTGCAGGGTGCCGAGATTCATGAAGGAGAAAATGACAGTGCATTACAGCGCAGAGGAGGCGTGTTCCCGGCACGTTATGATGCAAGGGATTATGGATATGTTACTTTGGTGAAAGATCAGGGAAGTTTTGAAAGCTGCTGGGCATTTTCGTCGATTGCGGCTATGGAAGCCAATCTGATCAAAAACAGAAAAGCGGATGCGTCGATCGATCTGTCAGAGAATCAATTGTCGTATTTTTTCTATAATCGCCAGAAAGACAAATTAGGTTATACGGCAGGGGATTATAATACATACGGCAAAGATAATGCATATCTTGCCAAGGATTCAAGAGGGTATCTGAAGGCGAGCGGATCACTGATGGCAACCGGGTTATCATTGGCAACCTGGGCAGGTGTTACGACAGAGGCGAGAAGTCCGTATCTGAGTACGCCGGATACATCCCTTTGCTATCAGTCGGATTATTTGGTAAGGGATGTATATTTATATAATTATGATGTGAAAAATAATCTGTCAAATTCAGTCGCAAAGATCAAACAGGCGATCTTGGATCACGGTGCGGTTGCCTGTGGCATTAATATGTTAGCGGCCTGTTATAATATGTCTAATGCTTCTTATAACTGTCAAATTAAAGGAGCCAATCATGCGGTTACAATTGTTGGCTGGGATGATAGTTATTCGAAGGACAATTTTAATGTAAAACCAACAGAAAACGGTGCATGGATCGTTAAGAACAGCTATGGATCACAGTTTGGTGATAACGGATATATGTATGTGTCCTATGAAGATGTTACGCTTACGGAATTCATGGCATTTGAGATGGTAACGGCTGCGGAACAGTATGATAACAATTATCAGCATGATGGAACTGCCAATCCGGCGATGGCATATAATAAAGGGGAGTGGTACGCAAACGTGTTTCAGGCAAAAGGTGCCGGCGGATATGATGAGCAGTTGAAGGCAGTGGGTGTGTACAGCCTGACTACTTACTGTGATTATCAGGTAGAAATATATACCGGATTGACGGATGCAGGCAAGCCGACAAGCGGAACGAAGGTTGCAGAAGCCACTACATGTGGTACGTTACAGGATGCCGGATTCCAGACAATAGCATTAACGAATCCGGTATCGCTGAAGGCCGGTGAATACTTTGCCGTACTGGTCAGATTAAAGGATTCAAGAGGAAATAACGGTTACATAGGAGTAGATACTTCTTATCAGAATAATTGGATCAATTTTATTGCAACTGTCGGATCCAATCAGTCTTTTGTAAAATTAAACGGCAAGTGGTATGATTGGGGAAAAGAGGCACAGGCGAATGCCAGGATCAAAGCCTATACAGATAAGACCGCTGTAAAGTCAACATACAAGTTAAATGCAAGTAAGATAAATGTATCCAAAGGCTCAAAATACCAGCTTTCGGTAAAAGCCGGTGACACGGTGAAAACAAAGGTTACCTGGAAATCTTATAACAAGAAGATCCTTACGGTAAACAGTAAAGGTAAAGTATCCGCAAAATCATATGGAACGACTACGGTGAGTGCAACATTTTCGGATGCCGGAAAGACAAAGAAGCTAAAATGCAAGATTACTGTTGGACCTGCTAAGATCAAGAAATACAAAGCAAAAGCGGTCAAAGGTAAATTAAAATTAAGCTGGAAAAAGAGCAGCAGTGTCAATGGATATGAAGTATATTATGCAACTGCAAAGAATGGAAAGTATAAGAAGCTTGCCACGATCAAGAAGGCATCTGCCGCTTCTTATACCAAAAAGATGAAAAAAGGAACGTATTATGTCAAGATGCGTCCGTACAGAAAAGCCGGTTCAAAGAAACAATACGGAAGTGATACTTCCATAAAGGAGGTGACGATCCGCTAGAAATGATCAGTGATAAGTTACAACAATGTCATTTTCCAATATGATGGTCTGACCATCTGGTATTACATTCTCATCGCCCCGGATAATGAGGGCGATGAGTTCATCAGAAGGCAGGTGCAGGGACTCGATGGAACGGTTGCACCAGGTATGTCCTGATGTGATGTGGATTTCTTCCAGTTTGTCCTGCTCGCCGGGTTCATAGGATGGGACGCTTAAGATAACATTGTCTCCGGCAAGAATTCTGGTATCCCCTTTTGGAATGATGGTTTCTTTGTTCCGTTTGATCATGATGGCAAGTGATCCTGTTGGCATATGTACATCTTTTACAGGACGGTTCTGCCAGTTATGCCCTTCCGGAATGAACATCCGCATGAGTGTAATGGAGGAATCCTCCTGATAATCATTGAATGTCTTGCGGACATCAATGGAATCATCGACCATATCCAGATTCTTTGCAATCAGAGGAAGCAGGGTTCCCTGAATGGAAACGGAGAAAAGAGCTACCATGAACACAATATGGAACAGATCCGTGTCTAAAATGGTTCCACTTGCAATTACCATGGTGGCAAATACGATGGAGGCGGCACCACGCAAACCGGCCCAGGATACGAGCAGACATTGAGACAAACTGCTCTTTAAAGGTTTGAGGATCAGGAATACTGCAATCGGACGTGCAAGTATTGTTAAAAAGAATACGATTGCCAGGGATGGCAGTAGAATTGCCGGAAACTTATGAGGAAATGCCAGCAATCCCAGTACGAAGAATAAGAAGATCTGAGCAAGACCGGTAATCCCATCGAAAAATGGAATAAGAACCGATTTGTTTTTGATCGGACTGTTACCGATCAGGATGCCAAGCAGATATACACTCAGATAGGCATTTCCGCCAACAAAACTGGATAAACCATAGCAAAGGAGCACGATGGCTATCATAAAAATAGTATCAAGTCCCTCTGCAATCAGACGGGTTTTGGTGAGAAGGCGGATTGCTAAAAGAGCGAACAGGACACCAAGCAGACAGCCATATGTTAATTGTGCAAATATGGTATAGCCGAGATTGCTCTGGTCAGAGGAAGCCAGTATTCCAATCCCGATCAGAGTGAGCATGTAAGATACCGGATCGTTACTTCCACTTTCCATTTCCAAAAGGGATGCAGTTCCGTCTTTCAAATTCAATTTTTTCTGACGCAGGATAGAAAAGACGCTTGCGGCATCTGTTGAGGAAAGAACGGCACCGATCAGAAAACTTTCTGCAATGGAAAAGTGCAGGCAGATGTGACACAGAAATGCAGTAATACCGGCGGTAATTATGACACCGAGTGTAGACAGAAGAATTGCTCTGACTGCAACCGGACGTGCAATACTCCATTTTGTGTTAAAGCCGCCATAGAACATGATAAAAATCAATGCAATCGAACAGAATTGTTCGGCTAATGTATAATTGTCAAAAGGAATTTTTAAGAGTCCATCGCTTCCAAACAACATACCGACAAACATAAAGAGAATCAGAGCAGGCATGCCGAAGCGATTCGAAAAACGATCCGCTAAGATACAAAGGAAAATAATCGTGGCAGTTAGGATAATTGAAATTGTCATGCATTGTCCTCCTGAATATGTGATTGAACCTTAGTATAGCATTAGAAATGCAGTTGCGACAAGATGTTTTGACTTATTTTTCTTTCGTTTTGCAATGAATGAGAAATAATGGGGAAAAGGAATATTAGAATAATATAGAAACAGAGGGTGAAATATGCAGGATAAAAAGATAGTTTTATTAATAGATGCAGAAAATACCAGTGCAAAATTTGCGGATGGAATTATGGAATATCTTACAAAACAGGGAGATATTATTTCTGCACAGATTTATGGAGATTTTATTGATAATCATAATACAAAACAGTGGAATATAAAGGCAGTACAGTATAATCTTCAGAGATACCAGGCAGATACAACAAAGGCAGGTAAAAATGCGGCAGATATTGCATTAGTAATTGATGCAATGGATTTTTTACATAAAGATAACCGGGCAGATCTGTTTTGCATTATAACATCGGATGGAGATTTTACCCGTTTGGTGGAACGGATCCGTAAGGATAATATTGAAGTAATTGGTATGGGAAAAGCGGACGCATCGCCAAGGCTCCGTCGGGCATGCAGTGAATATATTGAACTGGAACAGCTGGTGGAGAAACCAAAGAAAAATGCCATGAACAATGCAGAAAAGCAAGAAATAAGTGCGCAAAAAGAATCTGCGAAGAACGGAAAGACAAAGAAAACGGCAGGAGACAGAAAGGATGGGAAAAAGAGCCGGACAGAGAAGGACAAAAAGATTCCTCTAAAAAATATTAAAATGGCATTAAATGAATTAGTGCAGATGGATGAAAATGCCGGCAAGGCGGCAGATCTGGGTGGAATAAAGAGCCGTTTGCAGCTGCGTTATCCGGGATTTGATGAGAAGGAATATGGCTACCGGTCTATTCGGGAACTGATTGATAAAGAAACCAAATTCTCTGTATATCAGGAGGGAACGCATGCAGTTGTAATTTCGGATAAGAAAGACAACACAGAAGATAATGAATTAGAAGCGGTGTGCCGGTTTATGATCGATATGTATCCGAACAAGGTGATCGGACAGCATGAGATCAGTGCGTTGGGGCGTAAGTTAAAGAACATGTATCCGGATTTTCAATATAAGCAATACGGGTATAAGAAATTGAGTACATTCTTAGAGGATATAGGTTTTCTTGTGTATTAATATGCGGGAAGAAAACAAAGAAATGTTCCGGGTTTTGGCTTGCAAAATCTGGAACAAGCTTTTATAATAGATACATATGCAGATATGGTTCATCGGTAGAACGCTAGCTTCCCAAGCTGGAAAGGCGGGTTCGACTCCCGTTATCTGCTGAATATAAGATTCTGTTTCTTAGGAGATGGAATCTTTTTTTGGTTTGTCATATATTTGTGTCTGTGTATACGCCGGCAATGTAACCAATCAGTTCTTCTACCTCATCTTCATAAAGGCGTGGTTTTTGATCTCGAATGGAATAGTAGCGGGCAACTTCCTGTCCGTTAACGGTTTCGACCTTGCGCTTTGCAATAAACAAGCAGTCACAGACCAGAATTACACAGTTTTCACTTAGATGCGGATCCCGGTCGTTTGCAATTAATAATATGTCGTATGGACTATAGATGGGCATATAATGATCACATTTTAACTTCATTCCGACAAAAACTTTTGGACGGATCGAGAGGGGAATTTCACTGATGTCGATTAGACTATATTTAGAAGACATCTTCAGATTACCATTTGAAAGCAGATTTGGGTGCATGACATTTAGAAGATGTCTGCGGTTTGGATGCTGCATTTGTATTTCCTGATGTTTGATGAACCAGTGTATCAGATATTGTGAATGTTCCGGCAGATTTCTTGTGATCTGAATGGAATCTCTGGCTGCAGAGCTGATAGTTTCACAGCCGACCAGCTCATCAATACTGATATGAAATGCTCTTGCTAAAGAAATGATAGTTGACAGTTTGCAGTCTTTTACATTGCCATATAAAATGGAATTTAAGGTATTGAGCGAAATGTCAGCTTCTTCTGCAATCGCCCGAATGGTGATATCTTTTTGAGATGCATATAAATCAATATTTTTTCTCAGACTGTTCATATAATCATCTTTTGAAGTGACTAATTGTTTTGAAAGTAATTGTAATTGTTTTTCATCCATTTGTATATTCCTCCCCACTGGACAATCGATAAACGTCAATCAATAATATAAATTTATCATTTAATAGCAGTTATGTCAATTTAGAATATTAAATCTTTCCCAAAACTTTATTAAGTGTGCACACAGAGTGCATATTGTGCCAGGAGAATGGTTTGTGCTATACTAACAAAAAAACACAAAGGAGACCAGGAAAATGAATTGTTTACATGTACCGGGCATATGGATGCCCAATGAAGAAAGTGATCTTTATAAATGGTCTGTCGTAGCGTGCGATCAGTATACTTCACAACCGGAATATTGGAAAGAGAGTGAGGAGATGGTTGGAGAAGCACCCTCTACATTACACATGATCCTGCCTGAGGTGTATTTGGGAAGTGAAGAAGAGGAGGCAAGAATTGACCGGATTCACAATGTGATGGATTCTTATCTTGCAGATGGAACAATACAGGAATTGCCAAAGGGATTTATGTTAGTAGAGAGAAGCTTTGGCGGGCAATATAGCAGAAATGGGTTAGTTGTTGAAGTGGATCTTGAGACATACGAGTATAAGAAGGGGTCGACAAGTCTGATCCGTCCTACGGAGATGACTGTGGAAGAAAGAATTCCGCCGAGGTTGAAGGTGCGACAGACAGCAAGTGTGGAGCTGCCACATATTATGCTATTGATCGATGATCCGGATTGTTCAATAATTGAACCACTCACCCAAAAGACAGATGCTTTCCGGAAAGTGTACGATACAGATCTGATGCAGGGTGGAGGACATATTTCAGGATGGCTGATTCCGGAGGGTGAATTCACAGCGGATATTATGAGAAAGATTGAGAATCTGGCAGATCCGGAAGCATTTCAGAACAAATATCAGGTAACTGCAGAATGCCCGCTTTTGAATCTGGCGGTAGGAGATGGAAATCACTCTATGGCAACTGCCAAAGCAGCATGGGAGAATATCAAGAAAGATCTGACAGAGGAGGAGAGAGCGGTACATCCTGCAAGATATTGTCTGTGCGAAATTGTAAATGTACATGATAAGAGTCTGGAGATTGAACCAATCCATAGGGTCATGTTTGGAGTACAGGAAGAAGAATTCCTTGCAGCAATGGTTACCTATTACGAAGAACATGGCTGCGAAGTAAATGTACGCGAGGGAGATAGAGCACCATATGCGGATGCAGAGCATCATGTATTTTCGGTATATAATGGTACGGATACCCAATGCGTGGAAGTGGTACACCCGGTATGGGGAATTGCCGCTGCAACGATTCAGAATTTCTTAGATGATTACCTTTTGCAGCATCCGGAATGTAAGATTGATTATATACACGGAGAAGATACGGTGAAAGATTTGTCAAAACGGGAAGGAAATATTGGAATATTATTACCGGATGTAGAGAAAAAAGATCTGTTTATCGGTGTTGTAAAAGACGGTGTTCTGCCGCGAAAGACATTCTCTATGGGTGAGGCAAACGAAAAGAGATATTATATGGAATGTAAGAAGCTGACGGTTTGAAAACCAATGAAAATTGATGGGAAATAATTGTGAAAATGCTTTAAAATTCTGACAAAATATGATATAATACGGATATCGACAGAGAAATTGGAGGGAGTCGATTGTGCAGACAAAGAGTGAAGAATAACCGGTTTGCAGAGGAAGGTTCACAGATGTGTAAGGCAGAAAGAAGGTATGGGTTATGGGTAAACAGATTATTATTTCAGTCGGAAGAGAATTTGGTAGTGGCGGTCATGAGATTGCGGAACGTCTGGCAAAGCATTATAACATTCCGTTATATGATAAAGAGATCTTTGATCATGTGCAGGAGAAAGGGTCAATCAATGCAGATGTGGCAAAGTATTTTGATGAAAAGCCGGTGAATCCGATCTTTTATCCGGTTTCAATGGACGGAAGTTATCTTCCATTGGAGCAGACGGTAGCGAATCATATATTTGATTTTATCCGTACAAAAGGCGATAAAGAAAAAGAATCATTTGTAATCGTCGGAAGATGTGCAGAGTATGTACTGCGCGATAATCCGAATGTGGTCAGCATATTTATTCTTGGCAACAGGGATGTAAAACAGCGACGGGTTATGAAGAAGTATCAGCTGGAAGAGAAAGCAGCCCTGAATAGAATGCGCAAAGAAGATAAGATGCGTAAGACTTATCATAACTTCTATGCAGATGGCAAATGGGGCGATTCAAGAAGCTACGATATTTGCGTGAATAGCTCCACACTTGGAATTGATAAAACGGTGGAAGCGTTGATCGCATACATTGATCAGTTTCTGGCATGACCATGTATAATTCTATTTAATAATGTGAAGTGACAAGACCGGTTCGGAAATGAACCGGTCTTATTCTGTATATATGGAGATTTTTCTAGACAAGAGAAATCAAAAACAGTATCATATAGATAGAGAATAATAGAGCGGATTTTTGCTGGCAGAACAGGCGAATACCGGTTTATTTTTAATTGAAAGGAATATGCAAATGATCGATTGGGAGAATTATCATAATGGGGAAGGATTTGTTCCTTATTATGAAAGAAGATTTAAGAAGGATGTTGTCAGTTTTGTAAAATGGATCTGTCTGGCTTTTTTGACCGGATTTGTAGTAGGAGGAGCAAGCAGTGCATTCTCATTTGTGCTGACCAGGGTAACTGCATTCCGGATGCAGCATTTATGGGTTTTTCTGTTTCTTCCGGTAGCCGGACTTTTGATCGTATTTCTCTACAAATGGATCGGAAAGGAAGATGGCGGAACCAATCAGGTATTTTCTACGGTGAAGGCGCAGGATGAGGTGCCGTTCCGATCCGCGCCGCTTATATTTGTTACAACCGCACTGACACATCTGGTAGGAGGCTCTGCAGGACGGGAGGGAGCTGCAATTCAGCTTGGCGGAAGTATCGGTAATCAGATGGGACGATGGCTTAAGCTGGATGAGGAAGATATGCATGTAATCGTTATGTGTGGAATGAGTGCAGCGTTTTCCGCATTGTTTGGTACCCCGATGGCAGCAGCCGTTTTTGCGTTAGAGGTAGTCAGTGTAGGAGTGATGTATTATACGGCACTGATGCCTTGTATGATATCTTCCTTGATCGCATCGAATTTTGCGGCTAATTTGGGAATTCACCCGGAAATGTTTCATGTAAAAGGGATACCGGATCTTACAATGTTAACCGGAGTTAAAATGGGATTGATCGCATTGGGGTGTGCACTGCTCAGTACTGTGTTCTGCATTGCATTGAAGCAGACCAATGTATTGTTTCGGAAGTATCTGAAGAATCCATATATCCGGATCGTGGTGGTGAGTGTGGTCATTATTGGATTGACCTGTTTGCTGCACACAACAGATTATATGGGAGCAGGAACCAACATAATTGAAGAAGCGATCGAACATGGAAATGTGAACCGTCTGGCATTTATGTGGAAATTAATACTCACCGTATTGACGATGCGGGCGGGATTTCGTGGTGGCGAGATTGTGCCATCTTTTTGTATAGGGGCGGCACTTGGATGTGAGTTGGGACAGCTGGTTGGAATTTCTCCATCTCTTTGTGCGGCAGCGGGAATGGTTGCGGTATTCTGCGGTGTGACGAATTGCCCGATCACTTCCATACTGATCGCATTTGAATTGTTTGGATTTGACGGAGTGTCTTATTATCTGATCGCAGTATCAATCAGTTATGCGGTGTCGGGTTATTATAGTTTATATAAAGATCAGACAATTGTATATTCAAAGTATAAGGCAAAATACGTAAATAAACATACAAGATAAGAGATGACAGGAAGAATATATTGCCAGGGACATGCAACGGGTGAATGAGAGGATTTGTATATGGATAATAAAATGTTAGATGTCAAGGCCGAGATTGAAAAGGTAGTAAAAGGAAAATCAGAGGTTGTGGAAAAAGTGCTGGCGGCCATGCTTGCGGGAGGACATGTGTTACTGGAGGATATTCCGGGTGTTGGAAAGACAACGCTTGCTATGGCGATTGCAAGATCTATGTCTTTAAGTTATCGGAGAGTACAGTTTACACCGGATGTATTGCCGAGTGATATTGTTGGATTTTCCATGTATCATCAGGAAACGAAGAACTTTGAATACCAGGAAGGGGCAGTTCTTTGCAATCTGTTTTTGGCAGATGAGATCAATCGGACATCGCCCAAAACGCAATCGGCATTGTTGGAGGTAATGGAAGAGGGAACCGTGACAGTGGATGGCGTAACGAGAAGTCTGCCGGATCCGTTTACGGTAATTGCAACAGAGAATCCGCTCGGTTCGTCCGGAACACAGATGCTGCCGGAATCACAATTGGATCGTTTCATGGTCTGTTTATCCATGGGATATCCGGAACATGAGGCTGCGGTAGACATTTTAAAGGAAAATGCGGGAAAACCGCTTTCTAAGATTGTAGAAACAATTTCGGTCGAAGAATTTCGGGCTTTGCGCAAACGGACAAATGATATGTATGTACATGATTCAATCTATGAGTATATTGTAACGTTGGTGGAGAAGACGAGAAAAGATCCGTATTTTGCGATGGGGGCAAGCCCGAGAGGAAGTATCGCACTTTTGCGTATGGCGAAAGCAATGGCAGTAATGTATGGAAGAGAATATGTGACACCGGAAGATATCCGTCGGGTTTTTGCAGATGTATTAGGACATAGAGTAAAATTAAGTACAAAGGCAAGAGCCGAGGGAAAAGACATAAAACAGGCGTTGGAAGAGTTGTTTCAGGGAGTGAAAGTACCAAGAACCTGATTGGGAGAGAAACCATTTGTGAGGAAGAACAATTTCCGGATAAATACCGGAGAGGAAAGGTAGGAAATGCTGCAAATTCGTAATCTATTGCGTTATCTGGTTGCAATCGGACTTAATATTTTCATAATGATGGCATTACACAGTTATATTAATTTTGTATTGTTGATCGGATTACTGGTATTTCCGATTTACAGTATTTACGGAACGCGCAAAGCAGGAAGAAGTCTACAAGTGCATCTTCGTGCTCCACAGGAGCCGATGGCAAAGAATGAGGAGTTTTTTGTGTATATTGACGTGGATAATCCAACCCGGTTTCCATTGGTAAATGCAACATTGCCACTTCAGATTGACAACACCTTTTACAAGAATTGGGGGCAGCACGAACTGAATATACCGGTTCGGGCACATCAGACTACATCAGTTTCCTATCCGGTCGTGATGGAACAGTGTGGGCGGTTTCGCATGTATACAGACCACTTGATCTGCATGGATCTGTTGGGAATATATGCTGTAAAGTGTTTTGTTGAGCAGAAAACGGAATGTATGATCCTTCCCAAAGGACAAGAACGGGAACAGGAAGCAGGGCTGTTGTATCAAAAAGGTGTATCGGAAGCAATGGAGAGCAGAGAAAAAGGATATGATTTTTCGGATATCAGCGGAATCCGGGAATATATTCCGGGAGACAAACTGCAAAACATACATTGGAAATTGTCTACGAAAAAAGATGAATTGATGGTCAAGGAACGTGTGAGTGTGTCTGCCATGCAATTGCATGTTTTAGTGGAGCTAATGAATGATCCACAGATGCAGTTGGAGAGTATCTTAGCGCTGACCGATAGTGTTACACGGGCATTTGTACGGCAGAATCTGCCATTTACGGTACACTACTACAGTGTTAAAAAAGGCGGTCTTCAGGAAATGTATATTGGCAATGAAGAAGAACGAAAACAATGGATGATGATGATGTTATATGATGTCTGTTATGAGAAAGAACAAAAGGCACAGGAATTGTTTCAAAAGGAATACCCATCAATTGGACAATTTTTGTATATTGGACCAAATGTAGAAGGCATACAAAGTCAGGATATGATATCAGGTGGACATAATACAGTGGCAATTCTGCTGTAGGTAAGGAATGGAAGTAGAGGAAGGATATTCATGTTCGGAAGAAAGAAAAAGGAACAAGTCCATAAAGATGATTATATGCTTGCAGAGGGGATTTATCTGAAATCACCGGAAATGAAGATCGGGAATATTGTGTATAGCTGTTTTTTGCGTTCGCTGATCGCATTTTTTCTTGTACTGGGATCGGTAGGAGGATTTCTTTCTGCGTTGGATTTATCATATAATTATGTAATTGTGATCGTGGCATATATGCTATTGTCATTGTATTTCTCTTTCTTGTATGCATTGTCCAAATTCTTATACCGGGATATTGGATATATTCTGTTTTTTGGTGTATTTGTTGTTGCGATCTATCTGTTCCGGATCCATGCAAATTCCGGGTTGTATGTGGTAGTTAACCGGGTGTTGAGCCGTGCGAGAACCTTTTTTGACCTGCCGGGTGTCCGGGAATATGAGGTGCAGATTGATAATGATTATTTAACCGTCGCGATCATGGCAATCTTTGTAGGAATGGTTCTGATCATTATTTTGAATATCTGGCTGTATTCGAGAATGAGTTTGATCTGGGCGATAGCGTTGACATTTCCGTTGTTGGTTATTCCGTTATATATGAAATTGACTCCGGATGTTTTTTACATGTTGTTACTGGCAATCGGCTATCTGATGGTCATTGTATTTAAGGCGAATGGTCATTATCTTGCATTTGCATGGGATAAACCATTCCGGTTTAAAAAGAAGCGGATTATTTATTCGCAGGATGCGGGTGTTTTTCAGAATGTATTGCTGACGGCTATTGTTTTTCTGAGCTGCGTTGTCTTTGCGGTGCAGATATTTGTTTCACCGGCAACATTTGACGGGCGGTTTAAAACCGATACATTGCGGGAAAAAACAGCGGATGTGCTGGGGAATTTTGTATTGTTGGGTTTTTCCGGTTTTTACAATCAATATGCATCTGTCGGAGGTATGAGTGGAGGAAAGCTCGGCGGTATCTCGAATGTACGACCGGATTATCTGACGGATTTAGTAGTGTCGTATACTCCATATAGTAATCAGCCGGTTTACTTAAAAGGCTATACCGGGGCAATATATTCACAAAACGAATGGTTGAGTGAATACCGGTATAATAGCAGTGTGGAAGAAGATCAGGAAGATTTTGAAGATGAGAGCATGAAGATTGAGGCGACTGAATTGAAACGGAATAGTGGGAAATATCATGCTACCGGTATGATGAAGGTGAAGAATGTGGGAGCGGATAGTTCTTACTTGTATTATCCTTATTACACCGAATTACCGGATTATACCATTTACAATAATCATGAGATGTTTCAAAACAGTCAGGGATTAAGACGTATGGAAATAGGGGAATATATCTATTATCCGCAGATTGTCTGGGATAACCGGATTGGGGATCAGACACCGGGTTCTATGGATGTCTCTGCTGTCAGTGCGGATTATTTAGCAGTGCCGGAAGAGAATCAGACTGTGATCAAAGAAGAATGTGACAAGATCGGATTAAAAGATTCTATGACGGTGAATGAGATTACGGATACAGTGTCACAATATTTCCAGGATAATATTCCATATACGCTGAGTCCGGGTGCTACACCAAGAGGAGAAGATTTTATTAACTATTTTTTGACACAGAATCGGAAAGGGTATTGTGCACATTTTGCGTCAGCAGCAACCTTGATCTTCCGGGAAATGGGAATACCGGCCCGTTATGTGGAAGGATATGCTTTTTCTTTTGAAAATGTATTGGCATCAGACATTAACGAGCAGGAAGACCCAAAGGATTATTACAGTGGATATTCGGCAATTGGAGATTCACCGGTTATGGATGTGGAAGTAACGGATGCGATGGCACATGCATGGGTGGAGATATATGTTGACGGATTTGGATGGAAAGTGGTGGAAGTAACACCGGGGAGTGCAGCCGAAACGGATGAGGATAATTTCTGGGATGCATTTACAAAGGCAGTAAAAAATGTTGGAACAGACGGGGATAATACATCCGGAATCCTGGGAGATCTGGAATTAGCGAAAATGGCATGGCTGATCTATGTTGTGTTCGCAATTGTGGCAGCATACATTGTATGGAATATTGTGCGGATATTGATTCATAAGGTCAGAAGATACCGCGTTTGTCATCAGGAGGATCTTCGGGAAGCAATTGTTGCAAGATATGCAGATCTGTGTGATATGATAAGGGTTTGCGATGTTACATTTGATGCATGCAAAAGCCATAAGGAGCAGATGGTATACATGAAAGAACGGTACGGCATGCCGGATGAGGCACAGTCATTTGCTGACCGGGTGGAGGCAATCAGTTTCAGTAAGCACATAATAGAAGAAAACGAGCTGATGCAAGTCGGGAAAATGATTCGTATTATACAAAAGCTTGTATGGGAAAAGGCAAAAATGGGAGATAAGATCAAACTTTGTAAGAGGTAGTGTTATATGTGGAAAAATCAGGGGGTTCTGTTTGCAATCGTACTTCTTTGCTGTTTAGGCGGAATTACGATTGCATACCGAAACAACTATCTGCCGGAGAAGGTGAAGAAAGTTGTTGACCGGGCATGCGGAATAGAAGAAACAGTTGTGTCAGATAAAGGAATAGAGTGGAACAGATCAGAGAAAGGGCACCCGGCGGGCGTGAATCTGACAGAATTACAGAGGCAGCGGGAGGAGAAATGGGCGCGTCAGGAGGCTGTGATCGATCAATGGATGGAACATATGACGATCGGACAGAAACTTGCACAGTGCATGATCCTGACAAATGAAAAGGATATGACAGGGTATAACTTTCGTACCCGGCAACCGGGCGGTGTAATCTTTTTTGCTGTTGATTTTGACGGAAAAACGATCCGTGAAGTGAGAGAGCGGGTAGATAGCATGCAGGCAACAGCAGATGTGCCGTTGTTGATAGGAGTAGATGAAGAGGGCGGTGACATCAGCAGGATCTGCGGACTGAGGGAAGAAGATGTTCCACAGTTTGAAAGTGCAAGAGTGATTTATCAGCAGGGAATCGAGGCGGTTCGTACGGAATCGAAAAGAAAGGCAGATATCCTGCAACAGTTAGGAATCAATATCAATTTTGATCCGGTTGCGGATGTTGTGAATGATCCTGCGGCATATATGTATGAACGCAGTGCAAGTGGAAAGGCAGAGGAAGTTGCAGAATATGTAAAAACGGTTGTAACGGAGATGGATGCAGTAAATATGGGCGTATGTCTGAAACATTTTCCCGGATATGGAAATAATGTCAATACACATACTACGTTTGCAACAGATCCGAAGAGTCTTAAGGCATATCGACAGAATGATTTTCTTCCATACCAGACAGGTATTGCAGCGGGTGCAGACATGGTGATGGTATCCCATATTACGATGCAGGCGGTAGATGAAGAGAATCCGGCATCTTTGTCGCAGAAGGTACATGCACTATTGCGTGATGAGTTTCAGTATGATGGAGTGATTATTGCAGATGATCTGAATATGCAGGCGATCCTTAAGAAATATTCTTTGGAAGAAGCGACCGGGCGGGCATTTGCAGCGGGAAATGATATGATATTTTCTGCTGATTTTGAGGTCTCTATGAAGGGAGCATATCAGGCATTGCACGACGGAACGATATCAGAGCAACAGATTGATGAGTCTGTGAGAAGAATTCTTCGATACAAATACACATTAACAGATGAGGAGACAGGCAAAAATGAATGAAGGAGAAAAAGGTATTTCTGTTTCGCAAAGACAGATTTATATATTGTCATTGCTTTCGGAAAATCCAAAGGGATATTCCGCTGAGGAGATTCGGGAACGATTGCATCAATGGGATATTGATGTGACGAAGAGAACCATTTTGCGGGATATTGATGAGTTGTCGTTAAATTATGGAATTGGAGAGGAAGAACGGAGCGGCAAGACCTATTTTTATGCGGACAAATATACATTAAAGAATGTTGATTTTACAATTGAGGATCTGGCATCGCTGGCATTTGCAAAGGAGATGTTAGGTGAATATGCACATCTGGATATGGGACAACATGCAATATCGCTGATTGATAAAATGGTCGACCGTTCTGCATCTTTGAATCAATTGCAATTTGAGAAACTTTGCGGTCATTTCCGCCAGGCAGGAAGAGAAAATGGCGTGATGGATAAAGTGGACAGCCGGATTGAAAAAATGATTCAGAATGCAATTGATAATCAGAATAAAGTGGAAATGCAATATTACAGTTTTTCCAGTGATTCAAGCAGTACACGTGTGATTCATCCATATCGTATGCTGTTGTTAGATTCGTTTCTCTGTGTGGAAGGATATTGTGAATTGCGGCAGTCCGTGAGAAGGTTCCGGGTATCCAGAATCAGGGATATTACGGTATTGGATGCACATTTTACCGAGAAGGAAAAAGAGCAGGAGACATTCTTAAAATTAACAGGTGAGGAGCAGGAGCTGCTGGAACTGGTATTTACAGGCGACAGTATCCGGTATGTAAAGGAATACGAGAAAAATCGTGCAGACCGGTTGGAAGAACAGGAGGATGGACTGCATTTTTATAAGAAAACGGCAATTGCACCGGATGTGGTTCGGTGGATCAGGGGATTCGGACCGGATATAGCGGTGGTCAGTCCAAAGTGGCTTCAGGATCAGCTGATCGCGGAATCAAAAAGAATATTACAGATTGAGTAAAATAAAAAGACGATAGGATATATCCTATCGTCTCTAGCTGGGGTACAAGGATTCGAACCTTGAAATGACGGAGTCAGAGTCCGTTGCCTTACCATTTGGCGATACCCCATTAAGCGTTTTCGCCGCTCACAAGACATTATTATACACATTTCAAAATAAAAATCAAGGGGTAATTTTAATTTTTTTTTAAAATATGATTTTGACCATAGAAGAGGAAGTGCGGTATAATGGTATCAACACAGCATGAAAAAGAGGAGTAAGCAATATGTTTGAGATGAAAAGGCAGGTCACTTATTCGGAAGTAGCCGGTGATCTGAAAGTAAATATGGCAGGTTTGGTACACTATTTACAGGACTGTACGATTGCCCATTCAGAAACGGTAGGTCAGGGAGTATCTGCGGTGCAAAAGACACGAAGAGCATGGTTTTTATCAAGCTGGCAGATAGAAGTTGATCGATATCCGGAATTTATGGAATTGGTGAAGGTGAGAACATGGGCACATGATTTTAAGGGAATGTATGGACACAGGAATTTTGTTGTGCTGGATGCGGATGAGAATCAGATTGTAAAGGCGAATTCCATCTGGATCTTTATGGATATTGATAAAATGATGCCGACAAGGATTACGCCGGAGGATGCGGCACCTTATACGATTGAACCGGCGCTGGAGATGGATTATGCACCCAGAAAGATCAGACCGTTGGATGCGGAGGATCAGATATTATCGAAACAGTATGAACCAATTGTGGTGAAACCATCCTTTTTGGATTCTAATCATCATGTGAATAACGGAAAATATGTGGAAGAGGCATTGAACTGTCTGTGTGTGGAAGAACCGATCAAGAGAATGCGGGTGGATTATCGAAAAGCAGCGAAGTCAGGGGATATCATGTATCCTTCCTGTTATTATCAAGATGGTAGACAACAGGTAATCTTGTCGGATCAGGAAGGCAATATCTATGTGATCGTAGAGGTGGAGTGAGAATGGTATGAGTGAGAAACTTACACGGTTGCAACAACAACTGTTTGTGTTGCAGGATGAAGAATACAGAGATTTTCATAGTAAATTGATGCCGAATATTCCCAAGGAAGATGTCATCGGCATACGGGTGCCGGTATTGAGAAAATTTGCAAAAGAATTTGCAAAGTCCGATGAAAAAGAAAAGTTTTTAAAAGAGCTGCCGCATCGATACTATGAAGAGAATAATTTACATATGATGCTGCTTGTTGAAATGAAAGACTATGATGGATGCATGCAGGAGATGGAACGGTTTCTTCCGTACATTAATAACTGGGCAACGTGTGATTTTCCGGCACCGAAATGTTTTGAAAAGCATAAAAAGGACGTGCTTGAACATATAAAGATATGGATAAAATCTTCGCAGACTTATACCGTGCGATATGCAATTGGAATGTTGATGCGATTGTTTTTAGAGGATGATTTTTCGGCAGAATATCCGCAGATGGTTGCGGAGGTATCCTCGGAAGAATACTATATCAATATGATGATCGCCTGGTATTTTGCGACGGCTTTGGCAAAACAATGGGATGCAGTGATCCCATATATCGAGCAAAGAAAACTTTCACCGTGGGTGCATCGAAAAACCATTCAGAAGGCAGTGGAGAGTTATCGGATCACCCCCGGACAAAAAGAATATCTCAAATCATTCCGGACATGAAACCCGGATGGTTTGAGATATTTTTATGAGTTACCCTTTCAGTTTGCGTTCTACATAGTCACGAATGATCGTATCGTCTTCCGGCATCTGACAGCCAACAATGAAAAGTCCGTCATTGTCGGAACAACGGATGACACGACCTTCTAACCGGTTGTGCTGCACCAGATCGAAATTCTGAATCTCTAAGGTAATGTTAGTACCCTTGTGATCTGCAAAGAATGCATCATGTGTCAGGAATGCAAATCCGCTGGCGCTGAGATTATCCAATGAACCGGTAATGGTTCTGGTGTCGTCAGCAATATGAATAAGGCATGGATTTGCCAGATCTAATCGGGGATATTTTCGACGATTGTTGATCTTAGGACGTGATTTCAAGGTGATAACAAATTGATCCGTAGCCTGGCTGACCGGTTCGATCTGTGCTTCCTGCCAGCAATATAGTACATTTCCCACAACAACCTGCAACTGACATGCGGTAGCGGAAGTGATCGGCATAATGGAATGAAAGCGGGCGGTAATGGTATTATCTTTTTGTGAGATCACTTCACCGTGACAGGTTGCGGACTGGTCGGTATTTACCATCAGTTTCATGCCGGGAAGAATATCTTCCACCCCCATGAATCCGCCGATGCCAAGCTCACACATCAGCGATTCTACCACGGTTTCAATAGAATTGATATTGCTTGCGGATTCGTCATATTTACTGAGCATTCGGTTGCTGATCTCATTCGAGTCGGCAATGGAAGTTGTCATATGTTCAACAATGCCGGATACCTGTTCAAGATTATCTACAAGGTGGAGGTTCGATGCTTCCACTTCTTTCATTGCAGTGTCAATCACATGAATATTGTGTTCTAACTGTGTGGTGTCGGATGCAATCTTTGCTACATTTGTTCCGGCAAGTGTTACTTTCTCCAACATTAACTGGATTAATTGTAATGTCTTTTCGATGGAACCGGTCATCTGATCAGAGGTTTCTTCTAAATGTTGTAACGCCTGACGGATCTGGCTTGAAGAGTTCTGTGTTTCCACGCTTAAGTTACGGATTTGATCAGCAACGACTGCAAAGCCTTTACCAGCATCACCTGCTCTTGCGGCTTCAATGGATGCATTGAGTGCTAGCAGGTTTGTCTGGGTATTGATATTTTCAATCGTACCGGTTTCTTCTTTTACCATATCGAATTCCTGCTTGAAATCCCGTAAAATGGACTCAATCTCTGTAGACAATGCAGCCATGGTATTTGTGGTAGTAATGAGACTGTCAAGATCAGCAGAACTGATCCTTGCATGTTCTCCGGAAGCGGAGGTAAGTGATACCATTTCTCCAATCATGGAAGCAACGTGGTTTACCTGTGAGTGGATATCAGAGGTCATCTGGTTAGAGGACGTGGTTGTGTTCTGCAGATCGGAGTTGTTGTCCTTTAACGTGTGAAGACTCTGGACAACAATGTTTGCTCCGTGTGTGTTTTCTGAAGCTAATTCCCGGACAACAGATACCCCGTCGATAATGGAATTGCTGGCAGTTTTGACCTGTTCGACGGTTGTAATAACACGGTTCAGATCTGCTTTGATACTGTCTGTCATGGCACCGTCGGATTCATTTAAATGCTGAATGGACATAACATAGCAGATATAACACAATATAATGCAGGCCAGTTCTAATTGATAATTCTTCATGTCGGCTGCGGAATTGTATCCCTGCAATACATGATATACAGAGCTTCCGACGATAATGATCGAATTGACAATTCCACAGGTAATCATGAATTTCTTGTTCTTATATAAGACTAAAAGACTTGTTACAGGAAGAATGTAAGTAAATGCGATCGGTGAAGCAGTAGTACTGACAACAAATGTATAGAATATTCCATAACCGATCACAAGGTCATACCGGTACCATTCAGTAGTAAATCCTTTCAAACGCAGCAGAATCTCTCCAGCAAAAAGCGGTAACCAGCACAGAACCAGAAAGGCGAGATAATAGGGAACTGTATTCAGTCCGTTTGCTACATCGCTTCCGTAGTTAGCAGAGAGCAATACTGCAAAAATGATCCATATCTTCCGGGCTTTCCGGTTTGCTTTTTCTTTAAAAACAGCTTCATCGTAATTCATAAGTTTCCTCCATCGTATCATTTGTAGATTTGTTTATCTGTTGAAAATAGTCTGACATTGCCTGTATGGTTTTGGTGCTTTCCGGCAGGAATGGTTCAAACACGGAAAAGGCATGGGTTAAACGTGCATCGTCTGGAAAATCAAGTAGTACATGGGTGTGGTCGTGCCGGGCGAGTGCTTTTTCGAATTGCATCGTATAGTGTCTTAGATTGTCCCGTTCACTTGTTACGAGAAAACATGGAGGCAGGGACAGGATAATATCGGGATGCTCCGGATTGACGTAAGGAGCATATGCTGTACGCTTATAATGCCTGCCATACAGATAACGTGGCAGGAATAAACCGATAGAATCCAGTTTGTTTGTGTAAAACATACCACTGATCAATCCCAGCGCTTTGATCGGCAACGGGTGTGGCGTAACATTTGCAGCCTTTGCAACAGCAGGTTGATTCTGCATGGATACACAATAGGTCAACAGGCATGCACCACCGCTGTCACCGGTAGCATATAGCTCATTGATGTTTCCGTGATATTCGGTTAAGTGATCCCGGATATACTGAAAAGCAGAAAAGATATCTTCGCACTGATCGAAAAACAGGCAATCCGGTACAAGGCGGTATTCAATACTGATGACCAGATAGCCAAGTTTACTGAAACGGGCACAAAAATACCGGTTGAATTCCTTACAACCTAAAATCAGACCGCCTCCGTGGATGTTGATCACAACAGGCAGTTCCTGTTCTGGTTTATCAAGTGGACGGTATATATCCAGACGGTGTGAAGGGGAATCATCCGCTGCATATGAAATGTCGGACATTACCTCTATACCTTCCGGAAAGGATAATTCGCTGTTGCGTTTGGCAAGAGACTGCTCAAAATCGGTTCGTTGCTTATAAAAAATATTCTTGATTGTCTGACTCATTTGTTCAATACCTCTGTCTGGTTGGGAATTGAAAAAATTCCTAAAATATGTTACCTATATAATAAACTATTTTATAGGCAGATTCAATGAAAATGTAATAGAGGAACGGGGAGTGTTGCTATGAGAACAAGAGAAGAAGCATTAGAATATGGTCTGTCTTTTCCGGACACCTATCAGCAGGCACCATTTCATGATCCGAACTGGCAGCTGGTTCGTGTAAAGGGATCGAAGAAGGTATTTTTATGGACCTATGAACGGGATGGATACATCAATCTGAATGTAAAAGTGGATCCGGAATGGCGGGATTTCTGGAGACAGGCATTTCCTTCGGTTATACCGGGATGGCATCAGAATAAAGAGCATTGGAATACGATCATACTGGATGGAAGCATTCCGGATTCGGATATCCGGCGGATGATCGCAGAGAGTTATGAACTGGTGACGGACAGCCCGACGAAACGGATCTATGAGGCAGTAAAACGGATTCCGAAAGGAAAAGTTGCAACTTATGGTCAGGTGGCAGAGATGGCAGGCGATAAAAAGATGGCACGTGCTGTGGGAAACGCATTGCATAAAAATCCGGATCCGGAACATATTCCATGTTTTCGTGTGGTCAATGCAAAGGGAGAATTAGCAGGAGCATTTGCGTTTGGCGGAGAAGGTGCACAGGCAAAGCGGTTAGAGGAGGATGGCGTTGAGGTTATTGATGGAAAGGTAGATCTTTCAAAATACGGAATCTCAACTTTATGTTGAAAAATGTACATTCCATGTTTATAATCGGTATAGACAGAGATGATACTGAAAAGAAATAAGTTATGACTTTGTAGAAATGGAGCAATTATGATAGAGATTGGAAAATGGCAGACATTACAGGTAATCCGGAGCAAAGATTTTGGAGTGTATCTTGCGGAGAAACAGGGCGATTCCGATGCGGTATTGCTGCCTAGAAAACAGGTGCCGGAAGATTTGAAAGCCGGAGGACAGATTGAAGTATTTGTATATCTGGACTCTTCGGATCGGCCAATTGCAACAGTGAATAAACCATTGATCACATTACATGAGATTAAGAGACTGCGTGTGGCAAGTGTCGGCAATATCGGTGCCTTTATGGACTGGGGTCTGGAAAAAGATATTTTGATGCCATTTAAAGAAATGGTTGGAAAAGTCAGAGAAGGGAAAGAATATCTGGTGTATATGTACATGGATAAGAGCAATCGGCCATGTGTATCCATGCGGTTGTATGAGCATTTGGCTACGGATTCCCCATATCACAAAGGGGATGTGGCAGAGGGATATGTGTACCAGATTAATGAAAAGCTGGGCGCATTTGTTGCAGTAGCAGACCGGTATCAGGGATTGGTTCCGAAGCAGGAATTGCATAAGAAATTATATGTAGGAGATACTATGACATTTCATGTGAGTGAAGTAAGAGAAGACGGTAAATTGAACCTGTCACTTGGTCAGCCTGCATATAAACAGATGGAAGAGGACAGTGAAATGGTATACGAAGCAATTCTCTCGTATGACGGAGTGCTGCCGTTTACGGATAAGGCATCCCCGGAGATCATTGAACGCGAGATGGGTCTTAGTAAGAATGCATTTAAGAGAGCTGTCGGACGACTTCTGAAAGAGAAACGGATTGAGATTCACGAACATTCCATTGTGATCACAGATAAAATTAACCAAAGTTAATATTAAGGAGGACAACATTATGAACAAGAATGTAGTAAAGACAGATAAGGCACCACAGGCGATCGGACCATATTCACAGGCAATTGAGGTAAATGGTATGGTATACACTTCCGGAGTAGTACCGATCGATCCGGCAACCGGTAGTGTGGTAGAAGGGGATATCAAGGTACAGGCAACAAGAGTGTTTGACAGTATGAAAGCTTTATTAGAGGCAGCGGGATCAAGTTGCGAAGATGTGGTAAAGACAACGGTATTTATTAAGGATATGAATGATTTTGCAGCATTAAATGAGATCTATGCGACATATTTTACCGGAATCTTTCCTGCACGTTCCTGTGTAGAAGTGGCAAGACTTCCCAAAGATGTACTGATCGAGATGGAAGCGATCGCACTGAAGAAATAATAACAATTGGAGAAAATATATGGGTTTAGAAGAAGAAACGATTATGTTGGAAGAGACAGGTATTGAGAGGGAAGCGAAAGGGAAAAAAGTGGAGACTGCCATGAAACAGGCAGGTCTCTTCTTTTTCTTATTGATGATATTGGAACTTCCGTATGCACTGCTGGTCAACTATGTGCAGATGCAGTTTCAGTTAGAGTATGATACATTGATTTCTGTGTTGATGACACAGGGATATCTGCTGATCATGGCAATTGTATATATTATTGTTACGAAGAAGAGTTTTACAAGGGATCTACACGTTCGCAAATATAAGGTGTCGACGTTTTTCCTGTCGCTGGTAGTATTGATGGTGGCATCCCCGATGGCAACCTGGCTGAATGTATTAAGCCAGTTGTTTGCAAAGAATTCAACCAGTGGAGCCATTTATGACATCACCCGGAATGTTCCGGCGTGGCTTGGAATTGTGATCATCGGATGTCTGCCGGGTTTTGTTGAGGAGACGTTATATCGTGGCATTATGTATTCTGCATTCCGGCAGCGTTCCATATTAACCGGTGTGGTGATCAGCGGTCTTTCCTTTGGTCTTATGCACATGAATTTCAATCAGATATTGTATGCAGTCTATCTTGGAATTGTTTTTGCATTGCTGGTGGAAGCAACCGGCTCACTGGTATCATCGATGATCCTTCATATGATATTTAACGGACTCAATACATCCTATCTGTATCTTTTGCCGAAATTATATGATTTCCTCGGAAAGTTTTCGACAGAGTACGCCAATTTCAATCTGGAGACGGAGTTGTCTAAGACGCCGGAACGGGCACAGTTATATCCGATGTTAGAAGTGCTGGCACCAACGGCAGTCGGTGGAATTGTGTTGATGATATTGTTACTCAAATTCATTGCCAAATTGAACGGAAGAGAATTTACATGGCAATCAATCCGTGCCCCCAAAAAAGGCACAGAAAATGTGAAACCGATCAATGTGTGGGTGATCTTAGGCTGGATATTCTGTCTGGTGTTTGCATGTTTGGATTTAATTGGAGGATGATTAATTGATAGAGTCGATTGAATTGACAAAGCAGTTTGTAAGAACTTTAAAAAAGGGAAAAAAGGAAGAGTTCCTCGCAGTCGATCATGTTAGTTTTACTGCTGAAAAAGGTGAGATTCTGGGTGTGCTAGGACCAAATGGAGCAGGAAAGACTACGCTATTACGAATGTTAGGTTCTCTTATGGAAGCGACAGAAGGTTCTGTCCGGATCACGGATCGGGATGGCAATCAGATCACGGAGAAGGGGAATCTTAAAAAACATATCGGTTATCTGTCTGAGAATACAAAATTATACGGAAGATTTACAGTTCGTGAAATGCTGTCACTCTTTGGGGAACTGTATGGATTTTCAAAGGTGGAATGCGAAGAGAAGGTGACATGGATCTGTGGATTGCTGGGTATGGATGAATTTATTGATAACCGGATCGAGAAATTATCAACCGGGCAGAAGCAGCGGACATCTATTGCAAGGTGTCTGATCCATGATCCTGACATTTATATATTTGATGAGCCTACTCTGGGATTGGATATTATCAGTTCGAAGGCGATCATAGATTTCATGAAACAGGAAAAACAGCGGGGAAAAAGTGTACTGTATTCCACGCATTATATGGAAGAAGCAGAATTTCTCTGTGACCGGATCGTGATGATCAACAAAGGAAAAGTTATGGCAATGGGAACTCCTGCACAACTGAAGGAGCAAACCGGCACCGGTAATCTCAGAGACACATTTTTTGCACTGATGGAGGGAGGAACAGTCGATGAATACGAAACAACTGAAGACTCTCTATAAGAAAGAGATCATGGATGTGCTCCGGGATAAGAAAACGATTCTTACGATGGTTGTACTTCCGGTTATATTGTATCCGCTTTTGTTTCTCGTTGTTATGCAGATCATGACAATGATCATGTCAAACCAGGAACAACAGACCTATTATGTTGCCTATGAGAATGTGTCAAGTGAGAATCAAAAGGCATTGGAAAAATGGATCGATGGAAAAGAGGACGGGTTGGATTATGTGATCAAGACAAAAAAGTCAGAGAATCCGGAAAAAGATCTGAATGCAGAAGAGATTGATGCTTATATTACAACGTCTGTGACGGCTGAACAGGTGGTCTATGAAGTGCATTATCTGTCGGCAGTTACTAATTCTTCGAGTGTATCGGATATGTTAAAAGAGGAGATAACGGCTTATTCTAAGAAAGTTGCAGAGAAAAATGTAGAAAAGCTTGGAATGGATGTCAAACAAGTATTATATCCGGTGGATTCGAAGCTGCAGGATCAATCAAGCAATGAAAGTTCCATGGGAAGTCTGCTTGGAAGTTTTATCCCGTTCTTGTTGATTACCGGGATTATGACAGGCTGTATGTATCCTGCGATTGATATTACAGCGGGCGAGAAAGAGCGGGGGACGTTAGAGACATTATTGACACTGCCGATCGGAAACCTGGAGCTGATCATCAGCAAGTTCTTATCGGTGGCTACAATCTCAATTGTGTCGGTCTTTATCAATATATTGTCCATTGGTGGAATTGTATTCTACCTATACAAAACAGTTGTGAGTCTGTCAAAAGGAATGGGAACATTCCGGATGACTTCCTTTATTCCGGCGATTCTGATCTCTGTAATCTGTGTGGCGGCATTTGCACTGTTTATGAGTGCTGTTGTTATGTGTATCTGTGCCTTTGCGAAAAGTTTTAAAGAAGCAAACAATTACATTACACCGCTTACATTGGTTGTGATGCTTACTGCATATGTAGGATTTATACCGAATGTGGAACTTTCAACAAAGACAGCATTGATCCCGGTTGCAAATATCTGTCTGTTGATGAAGAATTTGATGGTGTTTAAATATGATTTTACGTTGATCCTGATGGTACTGTTCAGCAATGTGATATATGCGTTTGTTGCGGTGTGGTTCTTAAGCCGGATCTATGACAGTGAATCCATATTATTTGGGGAATCCTTTAGCGGGATCAAATTGTTTGAACGAAGAAAAAATATACAAAAAGGCAGTCTGCCATCCATACAGGAAAGTATTTTGATCTTAGTTGTCGCATTATTACTGATGGTATATGCAGGCGGGGTGATGAGCTTATCCCATCCTCTTGCTGGAGTGATCGTGCCGCAATTCTTCATTGGAGTGTTACCGGTGCTTGCCTGCATCTATATCAAAGGAGACATTTGCAAAGTCTTTTCGATTAGAAAGCCGGCAGTGCGGAGTGTACTTGGTTCCCTGGTTCTTATATTGGGAACGGCAAGTTTATCACTGTTGTTGAGTAATGTATTGAATTTCTTTTTCAAGGAAAATAGTCAGGCACTCAATGATCAGTATTTGAACCTTTTGGATGGTGTATCGTTCCCGGCTGCATTGTTGTTGATCGCATTGACGCCGGCTGTTTGTGAGGAATTGTTGTTTCGGGGATATATGTTTACGGCATTTCGTAACAGGATGAGTCTGCCAAAGGCAATTTTCTTTGTTTCGATCCTGTTTGCGATCAGTCATATGAGTCTGATCAAGATCTTGCCGACGGCATTGCTTGGAGCAGCACTTGCATACGCCGTGTATTGTTCGGACAGTATATTTACATCATCGCTTATGCACTTTTTAAATAATGGATTTTCGGTATTCATTCTATACTATGGAGATAAAATACCGCTGTTGAAGGAAGAACAGGCACAGACACCGTTTATTATTGGGATGGTTGTACTTGCAGTTGCTGGTATTCTGCTTGGAATGAAATTATTGAAACGTAAAGATTCAGAATAAAAAGAAGAAGGGCTCGGAACGAATGGGGTATCGTTCCGAGCCCTCCCCAATTAAGGGGGTATGATGAAAAGTATATCAAAAATAAGTGAATGTCATAATAATCCGGATCCTCTAAATGAATTATTCAATAGAGATATAATTGGTCTGCTCAACCTTTGGCTGCTCTTTGATCTTAGGAACAACAATGGTCAGGATACCATTCTCGAAAGATGCATGAATGTCATTCTGTGTAACCAGTTCGCCAACATAGAAGCTACGCTGACTCTTTCCGGTAAAGCATTCTTTGCGGATATACTGTCCTTTGCGTTCTTTCAAAGTCTCATCTGCATGACGCTCTGCTTCAATTGTCAGATAGCCATCTTTCAAGCTTGCCGTAACATCTTCTTTCTTATAACCGGGAAGCTCGATTCCCAATTCATATTGATCTTCGAATTCTTTAATATCGGTATTCATTAAGTTTCTGGAATTTGCAGATTGTACATAACGTTGTGCAGGTTTGTAATTGTCGTTGAAAAAATCATCAAATAAATCGTTTGAAAAAATACTAGGTACTAACATGATAAATTCCTCCTTGTATGTCCATAATAAAATGATTGCTAATGTTTTAGGTTATCGTTTTTCCTAACCTGTGATTATGTTATAACACGAATTGTTAGCACTGTCAACAGATGAGTGCTAATTTCACATTTTATTCACAAACAAAGGTGAAATATCTGACAATAATCAAAAAAAGGTGTTGGAAAGCTTTGAAAAATAACAGAGTACGAATTTATATAGACACAAGTCTAGTAATATGCTAAAATCGTTGCAAAGACGTGAAAACAAGAAGGGGTTGTATATATGGCAGAAGATAGAAGAGTTCGAAAGACAAAAAAAGCAATTTGTGATGTATTTTGTGAACTGACAAAAGATAAAAAATTGAACGAGATTACGATCAAGGAGTTGTGTGCGAAAGCAGATATCAACAAGAGCACATTTTATTTACATTATAGAGATATTTATGATCTGGCAGAGATGATCGAGAATGAACTGATCCGGGATGTATGTGCGATCATTGAAGAATATCCATATAATGAAACGATTCGAAAAGCACCAGAGATGTGGAAACGGATTGGGGATGCACATTTTAAAGAGCCAAACGGACTGGGTGTCTTAATGCGTCGAAAAGGGATGCAGCCAATGGTACAGAAGTTAGAACGTGCTGTGATCGACACGATCATGAATAAGTTTGTGTTGGCGGGAATGGAACGGAATACGGAGGAATATTTCCGGCATCATTTATATGTAACGTTTGTGATCAATGGATATTTAGGTGTATTGAAGGAATTTGACGTTGCAGAGATGGAAAATGCAATGATCGAAGTGTCGGAGAGGTTATCGACGGGATTTAATGTAGAATTATAGAGAAAAGAGGGAATGTATTATGGATATTAATAAGAAGAAATATTCTTTTATATCACGGTATGATCAGGTGACAATTCATGGTATGTGTATGATACCGGAGAATCCGAAAGGGATCATTCAATTTGTACATGGAATGAATGAACACAAAGAACGGTTTTATCCGTTTATGGAGAAAATGACACAGCGTGGATACATTACACTGATCCATGACAACCGGGGACATGGTGAAAGTGTGAAAGATGAGCGTGATATTGGGTACTGTTATCCGGCGAAGGAGAAAGGATATGTAGAGGATATTTACCGGGCAACAAAGAATATCCGGCGAGCGTATCCGGGGCTTCCGGTGATATTATATGGACATAGTATGGGATCATTGGCGGTTCGTGCGTATCTGAAAGAGCATGATGATGCGGTGGACGGATTGGTAGTGGGTGGCTGCCCATCGTATAATGATGGCGTGCCGTTTGGCATTTTGCTTGTAAATGTTCTTGCGGCATGGAAGGGGGAACGGTTCCGTTCTGACCGGATGCAGGGATTGGTAGTGAATCAGTTTGAAAGAAAATTCCGGAATGAGGGAAGAAAAAGTGCATGGCTGGCAGTAAAAGAAAGTGTAGCAGAACAATTCGGAAAAGATCCGTTGTGTCAGTTCACCTACACCATGAACGGCCTGCTCACATTACTGCATTTAGAATGGATTGTTTACAAACAGGCAGGATATCAGATGCATCAGCCGGAACTGCCGATATTGTTCTTGTCCGGAGAAGAGGATCCGTGCTACATCAATAAGAAGAAATGGAAACAGGCAGTGTATCGTATGACAGAGTTGGGATATGAGAATGTGGAAGCGATCCTCTTTGAAAATATGCGGCATGAAATACACAATGAAGAGGAAAATGAAAAAGTATTTGATGCTTTGCAGGAGTTTGCAGATACGATATGCGATCATTTTGAATAATCGGTTTTGTGAAAAAAGTTCATAATTTTCCAGTTGCAAACAGTAAATAAATGAAATATAATGACTTTATATGTAGCAATATTATTATATAGATTTGAAAGAAGAGGGAATAGAGTATGGATATTCAAGGAGTAGGTTTATCTGCTACGGTATTGTCGAATGCCAATACCAATTCTCAGATTGGAATGAAATTATTAGATAATGCATTAGATATGGATCAGGCAAACGGAGCGGCTTTAACACAGATGTTAGAGCGTTCGGTGAATCCATTAGTTGGGCAGAATATTGATATTAGATTGTAAAGAGATATAGGAGGTTTATCGTGAAGAAGAGCAGCGTAATCGGTATGGCTTTTTTAGCAGTAGGTACGATTGGAATGTTTACACCGGCATTTGTAAGTCATGCTGAGGTATTGGATGATTCTGATGTAGGAATCACATATGCGTTAGATCAGTATGTTGCAAGCCTTGATGTGAAAGAGATCAAGGAAGAAGATGTGACGACGGAAGAGGATGCACCAACCTGTAAGTATCCGGAGTTTGAGGGAAAATGTCTGGCATACGTAGAAGAAGCAGTGAATGTCAGAGCAGAACCGGATGAGAATTCTGAGAGAGTTGGAAGTCTTCCGGTACATGGTATTGCCTTAGTTGCAGAAAAAGGAGATACATGGACAAAGATTGAGTCAGGAATTACAGTAGGATATGTAAGAAATGATTATCTTCTGTTTGGTGATGCGGCAGGTGCATATGCAGAAGAGACATGCCCTAAGGTTGCAAAGGTGAATACAACAACATTATATGTTCGTGCAGAACAGAATGAGAACAGTGAATGTCTTACCATGATCCCGGAGGGGGAATCTTACGAGGTGATCCCACAGGATAGTGATGTAGACGGATGGACATACATTCAGGTGGATTCTGATATTGAAGGATATGTGTCTTCTGATTATGTAGATATTTCGTATGGTTTTTCACATGCAATATCTGTTGCAGAGGAAGAAGAGATCCGCAAACAGAAGGAAGCAGAAGAACAGGCAAGATTAGCGGAAATGACAAGCACAAAGCGTCAGGAAGTTGTTAATTATGCATTACAGTTTGTTGGTAACCCATATGTGTATGGTGGTACAAGCCTTACGAACGGAACAGATTGTTCCGGATTTACAATGAGTGTATATGCACACTTTGGTTATGGATTGCCTCGAACAGCAGCAGCCCAGATGCAGGGATTATCCAGTGTGGATCTGTCAGCTATCCAGCCGGGAGATTTGTTGTTCTACCGCGGTAAAGATGGTTCGATCGGTCATGTAACCATGTATATTGGCGGAGGACAGGTTGTACATGCCAGTAGTTCTACAACCGGTATTATTGTATCCGGTATCGGATATCGTACACCATGTGCAGCAGCCAGAGTAATCTGGGATTGATGATATGAATAAATAACAGGATATAATAGGAAGGTTCAGGAAGCGACTGTAACCTTCCTATTTCTATATATGAATGGGAAGAAAACAGGGGGATACAATCGTGAGGAGAAAGTTTGGAAAATGGATAGTGTGGATATGGATGACTGCATGCATTTGTGGTATGTCACCGTCTGTTTGCATGTATGCGTCAGCAGGTGCAGATGATGAGGATATAAGGCGGTTATGGGAGCAGCAGTACAAAGACCTGATAAGAGAACAGGATCAGAAACAATGGGAACAAAAGATAAAATGGGGTGAATCCGGGGAATACAATCAAAAAGATGCAGGAAAACGGGTTGTACAGGTAGAGAATAAAGAAGAATTATATAAGGATATCGGTTATCGGATAAAGGATCATGAAGAGGATGTTTACTATGATACATACACAAGTGTCTGGAATAATAGCATAATGGACAAGTATTGGTTTTATTGTAATAAAGATGATCTGCTGGTCAGTGGAGTATACCAGAGACGTTATGTTAATGACATTACTATTATGGTTGAAAACGGTTACTTTCCGGATGGACATAATGTAAGAGTATATATGCATTTTAATTATAAATTTTCCAAAGAAGAAGTGGATGCGTTTTATCAGGAAATGAGGGATGTTGCACAGAAATTGAAAAAAGATTCGGATTTTGAAAGTGTCAAAGCGGCATATGATTATATCATCAATCAGGTGGACTATGATTATAATTATAACAATTACTTAGATTATGAAGGATTTCGTGATGGTGTTATGGTATGTAGCGGATATAGTATGGCGTTATTTCATCTTTTGGTAGATATGAATATTCCAGTAAGGATGGTAAGTGGATATTGTGCAGAAGAGGAAACTGTGACAGGACATGCATGGAATGTGGTGAAAATAGACGAAAAATGGTATAATGTAGATGCAACATGGGATGATCCGGGAGAAGAAAAAGATATCCAATACCGGTATTTTCTGAAATCGGACGCGGACTTTGGAAATCATTACCGCGATAATGAGTACGAAGGATATGGTAAAGATATTTCGAAAGAATCGTATCCACTAGATGGAAACATGCAGGTACAGCGTGAGGCGGCTACGCAGACAGCGACGGCGAATGAGGATACAGCAAAAGAGAAAGGGGTTATGGAACGGGTCGAGATGTATATCAAGATTGTTGGATGTGGTTTTATGGTAGTGCTTGCAATATGCGCAGAAATACATACTATTATAAAGAGGAGACGTTGAACTTGGTGTGGTATCCACAATATATTGATTTGCCACACAATTCTGATAATGTTGTCGAATTATCTTTACATTTATTTTATAAAGAAAAAGATTGAATTAGATGAAATGCACAAAAAAGTGAAACAAATTATTTCTTTGAAAGTGGATAATATTATGTAAAGTGATTATGAAACCTAGTTTTGCACACAAAAAAGACATAAAAAAGTCCGTAAAATCGACTTATGCACAAAGTTATCCACATTTTCCACAAAAAAATATGGAAACGAGACCGAAAAACACGGTAAAAAACAGAAAATATGTTCTGTGCAAAATGCTGAAAAAAAACTATCTTTCCAAAGGGATTGACAAATTAAATGTCGAAAAATGCGGTGAAATTAAAAAGAATTGACAGATATTTCGGGCGAAGAACACAGAAAAATCAAAAAAATGTTGTACTTTCTGATTGAAAAAAATACGAGATATGGTATAATATATTTACAGTCAGTTGATACGAAAAGTGCAGTGAAGGATACTGTGATACCAAGCTTTTCGTGGGAGATTGGGGCAAAGACAGACTGTAATAAGACGAGAAGGAGTTGACAGACATGAAGTACATAATTAGTGGTAAGAATATTGAGGTGACTGACGGTTTACGATCAGCAGTATATGAGAAGTTAGATAGACTTGAGAAGTATTTTAATGAGGATACAGAAGTACAGGTTACATTTTCTGTAGAGAAAGATAGACAGAAGATGGAGGTTACCATTCCGATCAAGGGTAATATCATTCGTGCAGAGCAGGTTAGTGATGATATGTATGTATCCATTGATCTTGTAACAGAAGTAATTGAGAGACAGATTTCAAGACATAAGAGGAAACTGATCGATCAGGCACAGAGTGCGGCGTTCTTCCAGAAATCATTTATTGAAGAAGATATTCCGGATGATGATGAGATTGAGATTATCAGAAGTAAGAAGTTTGCTGTGAAGCCAATGGATCCGGAAGAAGCATGTGTGCAGATGGATTTGTTAGGACATAATTTCTTTGTATTCCGTAATGCGGAGACGGATGAAGTGAATGTCGTATATAAGAGAAAAGGCAACACTTACGGATTGATCGAACCACAGTGTTAATTGGATAGAATCGTGACGAGAATGGATTGCCGGGCTTTTCATCATTGACCATTTGATCAATTGACGGGAGCCCGGTAATCTTTTGGGTTATGCAGAATAGATCGTCAGAGTTACAGGTGAACTGGAGGAAGAACTATGTTAGAGCGAAAGATCGGACCATGGGATTATCGCATGATGCCGAACAAATTGTTGGAACTGGTGAAGAATATCGGAAATATGGAGCAGGAGGGAACCGGTTATTTCGTGGATAATGAAGCGGAAATGCTGACAATCCTGGCGTATTTAAATTACGGAGAAACGACGAATATCACAGAGGCGATGCGGGAACAGATTGATCTGGCGGTAGAGACGTTAGAGGCGAAAAAGTTATCAAGAGAAGAATAAGACAGAAGGCTATTTCTTAATATTTTTTTAAGAAATAGCCTTTTTGTAATTTATGTGATAATATGTAAGTATATGTGCCTTATATATGATTGTAAAACAATGTAGTTTGTGAACGCTGGCATGATGTATCAGGCAATATGACATAAGGAGAAGCCTGCAAATGAGAATAGAAGGACTGTGTATTAGAAACATAGAAATTGGAATGGGCATGCCCCAAATATGTATACCGGTTGTAAAACAAACCGCAGACGAAATATTGGAGTATATCGGACAGATTATGGAACTTCAACCGGATATAATAGAACTTCGGATGGATTGGTATGAACATATCCGGGATGCAGAGGCAACACAACGGTTGTTGGAATCGGCTCGACAATTGGCTGGAGAGACTGTTTTATTGTTTACGATCCGCACTTCCAATGAGGGCGGAGAATTAACGGTATCCGTAGAAGAATATATGAATTTGTGCCGGATGGCATGTGAGAGTGGATGTATTGACCTTTTGGATGTAGAAGCATTTATGGACGATCAGGTTTTAATGGAGATTACAAAGATTGCACATGAAAAGCAGGTTTATGTGATTGGAAGTAATCATGATTTTGAGAAAACACCGCCGGAAGATGAGATAACAAGGCGATTAGAATATATGGGACAGCAGGGAGCAGATATTGCGAAGATTGCAGTAATGCCACAAACGGAGAAAGACGTAGTGACGTTGTTACAGGCAACGACGGATTATTATGATAAGGGCAACACGAAACCGATTGTCACGATGTCGATGGGAGGAACGGGCATGATCAGCCGGCTGGTTGGAGAGACATTTGGTTCCGCTATTACATTTGCCAGCGGCGGAGAAGTTTCGGCACCTGGACAGATTCCGGTTGGCGATGTTCGCACAATGCTTGCGTTATTACATAAATATCGATAAAACGAAAAGGTATCAGAGGATGGAGGATAATATTTATGGCGGATGAGATTCTTACAGGTAAGAATGTAAATGAGGCAAAAAAGAAAGTTACGGACGAGGAAGTAAACAAATTATTAAAAGATGCACAAAAGCAGCTAAATAAGGATATTAACGTAGAACTTACCAGTGAGGAAAGAGCGGAGAAAGAAAAGGCGATCAAAGAAGCAAAAGAAAAAGCCGAAAGAAAGTTGCGGGAAAAAGAGGCGAAGGTAAGAGCTGAGAAAGAGGCAAAGGAAAAAGCCGAAAAGGAAGCGAAAGAAAAAGCGGAGAAAGAGGCAAAGGAAAAAGCCGAAAAGGAAGCGAGAGAAAAAGCGGAGAAAGAGGCAAAGGAAAAAGCCGAAAGAGAAGCGAGAGAAAAAGCGGAGAAAGAGGCAAAGGAAAAAGCCGAAAGAGAAGCGA
>OLPV01000117.1_pt1 | contig 74090 bp, 103 predicted proteins | sample 1671961 | NCBI WGS metagenome assembly OLPV01 (sample SAMEA3136630, study PRJEB25190) | human gut metagenome | biome: human gut; feature: human-associated habitat; material: faeces | place: Austria | collected 2013 | reverse complement strand
CGCTCCCAGCTCAAAATCAACGAGGAACATACCCTCATCAAGCTCAAGCTCTTCGTGGATACCAAGTACGGCTCCGTGATGGATTACTTTGAGATCTTCATGCAGCGGATGATCCTCTGCCGCAAGGCGGCGGAAAAGCTGGGCCGCAGCCAGTCCGCCGTGGCCAACAAGCTGCGGCTGCTCCGCCTGCCCCAGGACGTGCTGTCTCTGCTCCGGAAAAACGGGTTTACGGAGCGCCACGCCCGCGCCCTGCTCCGCCTGCCCACCGCCGAGGCCCAGCAGGAGGCCGCCGCCCTGCTGGTCCAGGAGGGCTGGACCGTTGCCCGCACCGAGCGCTACGTCGAGGAGGTCTTGCAGACCGAAGCGCCCAAGGAGAAGAAGAACCGCCGTCCCCTGCTCATCCGGGACATCCGCTTCTTCCTGAATTCCTTGGACCACAGCCTGGCCGTGATGCGTTCGGCGGGGGTGGACGCCAAATGCCACCGGGCCGAGGAGGGCGAAGACCTCCTGCTCACCATACGGATCCCGCGAGCCCGACCGCCTGCCGGTTGAAGTCCGCGTTTGAATCCATGATCCTTTCTCTTCTTTTTGGCCGGATGTTTCACGTGAAACATCCGGTCCTTTTTCTGCGTTTCCAAGTTTTTGTTTCACGTGAAACATGACGAGATTTGAGGGGCAAAGCCTGTGACTTTCCCTGGGAAATCCCTTGCAAGCGTGCCATAGATGGGGTATAATCTTTACATTCCATTGAAAAGGAGGCCCCACCATGGCAAAAACCATCGCCTTTGTCAACCAAAAAGGCGGCGTGGGCAAGACCACCAGCTGCGTGAGCCTGGGTTCCTGTCTCCAGGCCGCCGGGGCCAGGGTGCTGGTCTGTGACTTCGACCCCCAGGGCAACGCCACCTCCGGGTTTGGCGTGGACAAGGGGGCGGTGTTCCCCACCATCTACGACGTGCTCATCAACGGTGCGTCCGTGGAGAAGGCCATCGTCCACACGAAATACGCCGACGTGCTGCCCGCCAACAAGGCCCTGGCCGGGGCGTCGGTGGAGCTGATCGGCATGGATCGGCGGGAATATTTGTTAAAAGAGGCTCTGGGCAAAGTGGCCGGCAACTATGACTTCGTGCTCATCGACTGCCCCCCTTCCCTGGAGCTGCTGACCTTAAATTGTCTGTGTGCGGCGGACACGGTGCTGGTGCCGGTCCAGTGTGAATACTATGCCCTGGAAGGGCTGAGCGACCTGCTCTCGACCGTTCGGGTGGTCAAGCGCCGCCTGAATCCGGGCATTGAGCTGGAGGGCTTGCTGCTGACCATGTACGACGGCCGCACCAACCTCTCCATGCAGGTGGCGGAGGAGGTCAAGCGCCACTTCCCCGGCAAAGTTTTTGCCACGGTCATTCCCCGGAATGTCCGCCTGTCCGAGGCCCCCAGCCACGGCAAGCCGGTGAACTATTACGACGGGTCCTCCCGCGGGTCCGTGGCCTACAAACAGCTGACAGAGGAGATCTTAGAGCGCAACCCTCTGCCGAGAAAGGAAGGGTGATCCCATGGCCTTAGGAAAAGGGCTGGACGCCCTGTGGGGGGACACCACCCTCCAGGACCAGGCCGGCGGCTCGGTGACCATTCCGGTCGCCCAGATCGAACCCGGCCTGAACCAGCCCAGAAAGCATTTTGACGAGGAAGCCCTGGCGGGCCTGGCGGAGTCCATTCGCCAGCACGGCATCATCCAGCCGCTCACCGTCCGGCGGCTCTCCTCAGGCTACTACCAGATCATCGCCGGAGAACGCCGGTGGCGGGCCGCCCGCATGGCGGGCCTTGCCGAGGTCCCGGCCATCGTCATCGAGGCCGACGACCGCATGGTCATGGAGCTGGGCCTGATCGAAAACCTCCAGCGGGAGGACTTGAACCCCATGGAGGAAGCCGCAGGCTACCGCTCCCTCATCGAGGACTATGGCCTGACCCAGGAGGAAGCCGCCCAGCGGGTGAGCAGATCCCGCCCCGCCGTCGCCAACGCCATGCGCCTTTTGGCCCTCCCCCAGGAGGTCCAGTGGCTCATCGAGCAGGGCAACCTCTCCGCCGGGCACGGCCGGGCGCTGCTCTCCCTGCCTACGCCGGAGGAGCAGATCGCCTTTGCCGAGGAGATCATGGCCCACCACTGGTCCGTCCGGGAGACGGAGGAACGCATCCGCCGCATCCTCCACCAGATGAATCAGCCGGACGAGCCAAAAGAGGACGCCCCCCTGAAGATCTATTTTCAGGAGGCCGAACGCAAGCTCACCGCCGACCTGGGCCGAAAAGTAACCATCTCCCAGGGAAAGAAAAAAGGCAAGATCGCCCTGGAATACTACGACCAGGAGGACCTGGAGCTGCTCATGCAGGCCCTGGCCACCCTGGAAGCCAGAAAGGAGGGACGCGCCGAACCATGACCCCCGAAGAAGAAAAAAACGAAACGGACGCCGTCCAGACCCCGCCGGAGGAACCGAAGCAGGCGGCCAACCCCGAACCGCCCCAGCAGATGGACCCTCCCCCCAAAGACGAGAAAAGCCGCAGCCGCCCCGTGAAGGTCTATCTCACGGTGATGTTCTGCGTGGCGCTGCTCCTGCTGCTGATCTCCTTCGTGATGCAGCAGCGGAACCATTTGGCGCTGCAAGACCTGAACCAATCCATCTCCGTCAGCCAGGACGTGGCGGACTTGCAGATGGAGAACCAGAAGCTCCAATACGAGCTGAAGGAAAAAGAGGACCAGGCAGAGGATCTGCAAGCCCAGCTGGAGAAGGCTGAGAAGCAGGCCCAGGCTCTGGAGTGGCTCCGCCGGATCGAGGCGGCGGTCCGCACGTCTTACCCCGAAGCCAGAACGCTGGTGGAGGAATTTGAGAAAACGGGACTGGAGAGCAGCCTGCCCACAGAGTCCGTGGTCGAGGGCGGCACCGCCCCGGCAGAAGCATATCGGAGCATTTACGCAATGCTGTTTTAAGAATCCCCCGTGTTTCACGTGAAACACAGGCTTGAGCAAATTTATCATGAGGTGAAAACAATGCTGGACATCAAACGAATTAAGGACGACCCGGAAAAAGTCAAGGCTGGTCTACGGGCCAAGGAGGTCGACTGCGACCAAGAAGTCGACCGCATCCTGGAGCTGGACAAGGTCCGCCGGGACACCATCTTTGCCACCGAGCAGATGAAGGCCGAGCAGAACAAGGTCTCCAAGACCATTCCCCAGCTGAAGAAGGCCGGCGAGGATACTGCCCCCGTCTTCCAGCGCATGGGCGAGCTGAAGGCCCAGATCGCCGCCAACGACGAGAAGCTGCGCAGCATCGAGGGCGAGTACCGCACCTTGATGCTCTCCCTGCCCAACCTGCCCGACGACGACCTCAAGCCCGGCGGCAAGGAGAACAACGAGCCTCTGCGCTACTTCGGCGAGCCCCACAAGTTCGACTTCGAGCCGAAGCACCATGTGGACCTCTGCACCGACCTGGGCCTCATCGACTACCCCCGCGGCGTGAAGCTGGCCGGGTCCGGCTTCTGGATGTACACCGGCATGGGCGCCCGCCTGGAGTGGGCGCTGCTGAACTACTTCATCGACTGCCACCTGGCCGATGGCTATGAGTTCATCCTGCCCCCCCACATGCTGGAGTACCAGTGCGGCGAGACCGCCGGCCAGTTCCCCAAGTTCGCCGATGAGGTCTATAAGATCCAGAACCCCACCGACGACCGCACCCACTACATGCTGCCCACCGCCGAGGCTGCCCTGGCCAGCGTGTACCGCGATGAGATCCTTTCCGAGGCGGACCTGCCCAAGAAGTTCTTCGCCTACACCCCCTGCTTCCGCCGGGAGGCCGGGTCCGCCCGCGCCGAGGAGCGCGGCATGGTCCGCGGCCACCAGTTCAACAAGGTCGAGATGTTCCAGTTCACCCGCCCGGAGGACTCTGACGACGCCTTCGACGAGCTGGTCGCCAAGGCCGAGAACCTGGTCAAGGGCCTGGGCTTCCACTTCCGCACCGTGAAGCTGGCTGCGGGCGACTGCTCCGCTTCCATGGCCCGGACCTACGACATCGAGATCCAGATCCCCTCCATGCAGGGCTATAAGGAAGTCTCCTCTGTCTCCAACGCCAGAGACTACCAGGCCCGCCGCGGCAACACCCGCTTCCGCCGCGAGGCCACCGGCAAGCCTGAGTTCGTCCATACCCTGAACGGCTCCGGTCTGGCCACCAGCCGCATCTTCCCCGCCATGGTCGAGCAGAACCAGCTCAAGGACGGCAGCATCAAAGTCCCTGAGGTCCTCCAGAAGTACCTGGGCGGTCTGGAAGTCATCAGCAAGAAATAAGACCCGCTCAGACCGCTTTGCGGCCAGCGCCCTCAAAAGGCGAGGCAAGCATTAAATAGAGAACGAGAATGGAGAATCGCTATGTCTAACGAGAGCAAAAGCGTCACCAAAAAGGCCCGTGGCCTGATCGGTGAGTTTAAGGCGTTCATCAGCCGCGGCAACGTGATCGATATGGCAGTCGGTGTCATCATCGCCACCGCCTTCGGCAAGATCACGACCTCCCTGGTCAACGACGTGGTCATGCCTGCCATCAGTTATTTTATCGGCTCGGCCGACGCCACTTCCCTGAACATCACCCTGCGCCCTGAGGTCGTGGACGAGGCCGGGAACATCATCACCGAGGGCATCACCCTCGGCATCGGGACGTTCATCGGCACCATCATCGACTTCCTCCTGGTGGCCCTGGTGGTCTTCCTGGTCATCAAGGCCATGAACAGCGCCAAGGACAAGATGGAAGCCGCCCTGCACAAGGAGAAGGAGGCCGCCGAGGAAGCGCCCCCCGAACCCTCCCAGGAAGAGGTCCTGCTGACCGAGATCCGCGACCTGCTGAAGGAGCAGAAGAAGTAAGGAGTTCATCCCATGGAACCGGAACAGAACACCACCCCCTCCCCCACCCCGGAGGAGCCCACCGGCCAGGAGCCGACCCGCGAGGACAAGCCCGCCTACGAGCCCTATAAAAAGAGCACGCGCATCAAGGCCTGGCTGGGCGTGGCCTTTATGGTCTTTCTGGTCATCATGTACACCTATGCCTTTGCCAGCGGCAAAATCCTATTATTCTGAGGTGCCCACGCTATGACGGAACAAGCATTGGAAATCCTTCGCCAGGGGCTCGACCGCCTGGGCCTGACGTATCCCCCCGACGCGGTGGAGCGGCTGGCCCTGTACGGCGACCGCCTGCTGGAGAAAAACCAGGTGATGAATCTCACCGCCATCACAGACCCCTGCGAGGTGGCGCGGCTCCACTTCCTGGACAGCGCCTCTCTCCTGCCTAGCAAGACATTGCACGGGCGCAAGGTCATCGACGTGGGCACCGGCGGCGGGTTTCCCGGCCTGGTCCTGAAGATCTTGGACCCCAGCATCCAGCTGACCCTGTTGGACAGCCTGGGCAAGCGCATCGACTGGCTCCAGGAAGTCTGCGAGGAACTGGGCCTGCATGACGTGGTCTGTCTCAAGGGCCGCGCCGAGGAGACGGCCCGCCAGAAGACCCACCGGGAGCAGTACGACGTAGCGGTCTCCCGCGCCCTGGCGTCCATGCCCATGCTGGCAGAATTATGTATCCCCTATGTGAAGCCCGGCGGCCTCTTCCTCGCCATGAAGAGCAACAAGACCGACGAGGAGATCGAAGCCGCCGAGCCGATCATCCAAGCCCTGGGGGGCGACAAGCCCTTTGTCATGGACTATCCGGTGCCGGGGACCGACATCTGGCACCGTATCGTCACCGTGGCAAAGCCCCGGCCCACCCCCAAGGCCTACCCCAGAAAGTGGACGAAGATCAAAGAATCAAAAATTTAGTGTGTTTGCACAAAAAAGTGTTGCACACGTCTTGGCTTTATGGTACAATGGAGCAGAAGTTTCAGGAGGAATGGTTGTGGGCAGCGTCATCGTCATCACATCCGGAAAAGGCGGCACGGGAAAGACCTCTCTCACGGGGGGGATCGGGGCCGCTCTGGCCCTGCAAGGGCGTCAGGTGCTTTGCATCGACGCCGACGTGGGCCTGCGGAACCTGGACATTACCCTCGGCATGACCGACGCGGCGCTGATGGATTTCAGCGACGTGATGGCCGGCCGGTGTCCCCTGGCGAGAGCCGTTGCGCCCCACCCTTCCGTCTCTGGTTTGTTTTTACTCACCGCACCGCTCACCCTGCCAGAGGATTTCTCCGGCGAGGCGGGCTTCCGCGCTTTGTTGGCGGAAGCCAGGGAGAGGTATGATGAGATCCTCATCGACTCCCCAGCCGGTCTGGGCGCAGGGTTCCGTTTGGCCACCTGCGCGGCAGACCGGGCCATCGTGGTGGCGGTCAGCGACCCCTCCTCCCTGCGGGATGCCCAACGGGTGGTGAGCCAGCTGGGCCGCATCGAGACGGCCCATTTGGTGGTCAACCGGGTCCGCCCCCGCCTGCTCCGGCGGCAGGGGGTGACCATCGACGACGCCATGGATACGGCGGGGCTTCCCCTGCTGGGCCTGGTGCCGGAGGATGCCAACGTGATCCTGGCGGTCAGCAGCGGCCAGCCCGTGGCCCAGTTCACCCAGCGGGGTGCAGCCCAGGCCTACGGCAACATCGCCCGCCGCCTGCTGGGGCAGACGGTGCCGCTCATGCGGATCCGCTAAAAAACAACACCCAAGAGAACGGCCGGGGGGACCACCGCCAACTTTCTCCACCCCTATTTTCGGGTCTTGCCTCGCCCCCATTCGGGCGGCGGCAGCTGTACCCAATGCGAAAGGATGAGCCAAGAATGAATATTGCTTTGATGAGTCACGACCACAAGAAAGAGCTGATGGTCCAGTTCTGTATCGCTTACTGCGGGGTGCTCTCCAAGCACACCGTATGCGCCACGAACACCACCGGCCGTCTTGTTGCGGAGGCCACCGGTTTGCCCGTTCGTCTGTTCCTGTCCCACGCCCACGGCGGCAGCCAGCAGATCGGTGCCCGGATCGCCTACAATGAGATCGACATGGTCCTGTTTTTCTCCGACCCCCAGTCCAGCGACCTGGACCCCGACCTGAAGTACATCAACCAGATGTGCGACCAGTATAACATTCCTTTCGCCACCAACGCAGCCACGGCAGAGATCCTGATCCACGGCCTGGAGCGCGGCGACCTGGATTGGAGAGAGATCATCAATCCTTCTCTCAAGCCGGTCACTGTGTGAGTGCCGGAGAGCTTTGTCCAAGTAAGCCCAAATGCGTCCTCGTTCCGGCCAGGGACGAAGACGCATTTTTCTTCCCATCATAACATTGGAGGTCATACCCATGGAACGCATCAAACCCCGGACGTTATCCGGTTTTATGGAACTGCTGCCTGCCCCGCAGACGCAGTTTGAGCGGATGCTGGAAAAGCTCCGCACTACGTACAGCCTGTACGGCTTCACCCCCCTCGACACCCCCATCATCGAGTCGGCCGAGATCCTGCTGGCCAAGGGCGGCGGCGAGACGGAGAAGCAGATCTACCGCTTCACCAAGGGCGACAGCGACCTGGCCCTGCGCTTTGACTTGACGGTCCCCCTGGCCAAGTACGTCGCCCTGCACTACGCCGACCTGGCCTTCCCCTTCCGCCGCTATCAGATCGGCAAGGTCTACCGGGGCGAGCGCGCCCAGCGGGGCCGGTTCCGCGAGTTTTATCAGTGTGACATCGACGTGATCGGCGACGGCAAGCTCGACATCTCCAACGAGGCCGAGATCCCCGCCATCATCTACCAGGCCTTCACCTCCCTGGGCCTGGAGCGGTTCAAGATCCGCGTGAACAACCGGAAGATCTTGACCGGCTTCTACGCCATGCAGGGCCTGGCCGAGCAGTCCGGCGAGATCATGCGGACGGTGGACAAGCTGGATAAGATCGGCCCGGAAAAGGTCCGCGCCCTGCTCATCGAGGGCGGCGTGGCCGAGGCTGCGGCGGATGAAATTTTGAAGTTCATCGCCATCACCGGCGAGAACGAGGAAGTCCTGGCCGCCCTGGAGGGCTACCGGGGCCGTGACCCCATCTTCGACCAGGGCCTGGACGAGCTGGGCACGGTGGTGAAGTATCTGGGCTCCTTCGGCGTTCCCGCCGACCACTTCGCTGTGGACCTGACCATCGCCCGCGGCCTGGACTACTACACCGGCACCGTCTATGAGACGGTCATGCTGGATCACCCGGAGATCGGCTCCATCTGCTCCGGCGGCCGCTACGACAATCTGGCCGAGTATTACACGGACAAAAAGCTCCCCGGCGTGGGCATTTCCATCGGCCTGACCCGCCTGTTCTACGGCCTGGGCGAGCAGGGCTATCTCAACGACGACCTGGTGACGGCTCCCGCCGACGCCCTGATCTTGCCCATGACCGAGGATCTCTCCGCCGCCATCGCCTTCGCCACGCAGCTGCGTCAGGCCGGCGTCCGCGCCCAGGTCTACGGGGAGCAGAAGAAGTTCAAGGGCAAGATGAGCTACGCCGACAAGCTGAAGATCCCCTATGTGGTCTTCCTGGGCGAGGACGAAATTGCCAACGGCGTGGTCAAGATCAAGGACATGACCACCGGCGACCAGCAGGCCCTCTCCCCCGCCGAGGCGGTCCAGACCATCGCCGATGCCATGGCCCAGCGGGCCGCCGGCAAGCCCATCCGCGAGAAGGACTAAGGAGGGACGCGCCATGAAAATGAAGCGCGAGGGGGCCGTGGGCCTCATCCTCATCGCCATTTTGGTCGTGGTGATGCTGGTGTTTCTGCGGGGCAAGAGCTTAGAGGATATTATGGGCAGCGGCTACACCCAGGCCGACGTGACGGAGATCACCGCAACCCTGACCCCCAACAATCAGAGTCAGAGTCTGTCGTGCCAGTTTGCCGCCGGGGACCAGGGCTATCTAGACCTCCTGTCCCTGCTCCAGGAGCCGTCTTACTCCCGCACCTTTACCAGCGACGACAGCGGCGCCCTGGACTACGCCGTGACCCTGACCTTCACCGGCAGCGGGGACCAGACCTGGGAGTATGCCTTCCAGGGCGGCAAGCTCATCCACGCCGGGGTCACGGGCAGCCCCAAGACCTATCAAATTTCTGGCGGCCAAGACAGCCAGCAGAAAATACTGGACTTCCTGCTGACGCAGGCCGAGCCGTGAGGAACGGATATGAAACAGCTATCCTTAAAACACAAGATCGCCCTGGTGGAACTGGCGGTCCTCATGATTCTGGGCTGCTACTTCTTCCTGCCCAAGAGCTTTTCCCAGGCCATGGGCAAGGGCTTTGACCCCGACCAGGTGACGGCGGTGACCGTCCAGCTGGAAGGAGCCAGGGGCAAACGCGGGGAGGACCACACCTTCACCCTCTCCCCCACCGACCCCATCTACACGGAACTCATCGACCGGCTGGAGAGCCGGAAGTATCTCCCGCTGTACCTGAACACGACCGTCCGCACCACCACCCTGGACTATGTGACCACCCTGACCTTTGAGCAAAACGGGGCGGACTACATCTTCAGCTTCTGCGGCGACCGGGCCATGGACGTGAAGGGCGTCAAGACCCGCACGGTCCAGCTCAAGAATTACGAAGCCTTCCAGTCTTCCCTGCTGGCCTTGCTGCTGGGACAGGTTTGAATGGGAAGGTCTGACTGGACAGAACCGGGAAACAGGAGTACACTGTACAGCAGGAATTTCTCTCCCGCCCAGGGAGCCAAAACTGACATTTGGAGTGAAACGAACCATGGACAATTTACAGAACTTCCGCCGCACCGACTACTGCGGCACCTTCTCTGCGGCCAACGTAGGCCAGGAGATCTCCGTCTGCGGCTGGGTCCAGCGCCAGCGGAACTTAGGCGGCCTGATCTTTGTGGACCTGCGGGACCGCACCGGGCTGTTGCAGCTGTCCTTTGACGACAGCACCCCCCGTGATATTTTTGAGAAAGCCGCCTCTCTGCGCGGCGAGTATGTCATCGCCGCCAAGGGTCTGGTCCGGGAGCGGGAGTCCAAGAACCCCGACCTGCCCACCGGCGACATTGAGGTGAAGGTCACGGAGCTGCGCCTGCTGGCCAAGGCCGAGACGCCCCCCTTCGAGATCGTGGAGAACTCCGATGTCAAGGACGTGACCCGCCTGAAGTACCGCTACCTGGACCTGCGCCGCCCCGACATGCAGCGCATGATCGCCCTGCGCCACAAGATCGTAAAGATCTGCCGGGACTACTTCGACGAGCAGGGCTTTTTGGAGATTGAGACGCCCATCCTGACCAAGTCCACCCCGGAGGGCGCCCGCGACTATCTGGTCCCTTCCCGCGTCCACCCCGGCAAGTTCTATGCCCTGCCCCAGTCTCCCCAGCAGTATAAGCAGCTGCTCATGCTCTCCGGCTTTGATCGCTACTTCCAGATCGCCCGCTGCTTCCGGGACGAGGACCTGCGGGCTGACCGTCAGCCGGAGTTCACCCAGATCGACCTAGAGATGTCCTTCCTGGACGAGGAGCAGATCCAGACCATCCAGGAGGGCTTCCTGAAGCGCGTCTTCAAGGAAGTGCTGGACGTGGACGTGCAGACCCCCTTCCTGCGGATGCCCTGGCGGGAGGCCATGGACCGCTTCGGTTCCGATAAGCCCGACATGCGCTTCGGCTTTGAGCTGCAGGACATCTCCGACCTGGTGAAGGACTGTGGCTTCGGCGTCTTTGCCGAGCCGGTCAAGGCCGGCGGCTCCGTCCGTCTCATTAACGTGAACGGCCACGCCAAGGACTTCCCCCGGAAGAAGATCGACAAGCTGGGCGAGTTCGTCAAGACCTACAAGGCCAAGGGCCTGGCCTGGGCCAGAATGTTGGACGGCAAGGTCACGTCTTCCTACCAGAAGTTCCTGACCGACGAGGAGAACGCCGCCATTCTGGAGCGGGCCGGTGCCAAGGACGGCGACCTGATCCTCATCGTCGGTGACGTCAAGGACGAGGTGGTCTTCGCCTCCCTGGGCGCTCTTCGGATCGAGTGCGCCAAGCAGCTGGGCATCCTGGACCCCAACGACTTCAAGTTCCTGTGGGTCACCGAGTTCCCCATGTTCGAGTGGTCTGAGGAAGAGGGCCGCTACCAGGCCATGCACCACCCCTTCACCGCCCCCATGCTGGAGGACGAGGACAAGATGCTCACCGACAAGGCCGGCTGCCGCGCCCGCGCCTATGACATCGTCCTCAACGGCACCGAGCTGGGCGGCGGCTCCATCCGGATCAACACCCCGGAAATGCAGACCAAGGCCTTCGAGGCCCTGGGCATCTCCGACGAGGACATTCAGGAGCGCTTCGGCCACCTGGTCAACGCCTTCCAGTACGGCGCACCCCCCCACGGCGGCCTGGCCTACGGCCTGGACCGTCTGGTCATGCTCATGACCGGCGCCTCCTCCATCCGCGACGTCATCGCCTTCCCCAAGGTCCAGAACGCCTCGGACCTCATGATGAACTGCCCCGACGTGGTGGACGACAAGCAGCTTGACGACCTCTCCATCGCCGTCACCCGCATGGAAGAGACCCCCGCCGAAGACGAGGTGTAAAATGCCGAGGCATCGGCTGGTGCTGCCCTTTGCGCAAATGGAGGAAGCGGCCCCCTACATGGCACCGGAGCGGTTCCGATATGTCAAGGAAGACCAGAGTGAAAGCTTTGAAGGTTTTGAGGACTATGATCTTCTGGCGTTTGACTGGTATGACATCCGCCAGAAGACAGAGGCGGCGAAGATCCTGCTCTATTTCACCAAAGAGGACCTGATCTTCTTCTGTGAGAGCCAACCGGCGCAGCAGTGCGTCCAGACCATCGTCCGGGAAGTTGACCCGGATGACCAGATGACCAGCGAGATGCTGCTCTACCGCTTCTTTCAGCGCCTCATGAAAGGTGACATGGACTATTTGGACCGCTTTGAGGAAGGGGTCAACGAGGCAGAAGCTGAGATTTTGTCCAGCAACATGGACAACCAAAAAGAGACCCTGGAGAAGATCATCGCCTGGCGGCGAGAGCTGCTGCGGGTCAAGCGCTACTATGAGCAGCTCTCCGCCATCTTCGACGAGCTGGCGGACAACGACAACCAGCTGCTCACCCGCGCCCTTCGCAAACGTATCTTGATCCTGGGCAGCCGGATGGACCGTTACTTGGGTGCCGTGCGCAACTTGCAGGAGATCGTCAGCCAGATGCGTGAGGCCTACCAGTCTCAGCTGTCCATCCAGCAAAACGAGCTGATGAAGCTCTTCACCGTGGTCACGGTGGTCTTCCTCCCCCTGACCCTGCTCACCGGCTGGTATGGCATGAACTTCATCAACATCCCTGAGCTGACGTGGCGCTACGGCTACCCTGCCGCGATCGGGGCCAGCGTCCTTATCGTCGTGCTGCTGCTCCGGCATTTTCGGAAAAAGCGTTGGCTGTAAAACACAAAAAAAGTCCGCCTCAGGCGGACAAAGAGAAAGCCCACCGGCACGGTCCGTCAAGGATCGTACCGGTGGGCTTTTTGAAATCATGGCGTTTCTGGCACTCAGACATCCAGCTGCAGCTCCACCGGGCAGTGGTCGCTGCCGAAGATCTCGCTGTGGATGGTGGCCTCCTGGATGCAGGGGGCCAGGCGGTCGGACACGATGAAGTAGTCGATGCGCCACCCCACGTTCTTCTCTCTGGCGTGGAAACGGTAGCTCCACCAGGAGTAGGCCCCTTCCAGATCGGGATATTTGGCGCGGAAGGTGTCGGTGAAGCCTGCCCCCAGCAGGGCCGTCATCTTTCCCCGCTCTTCATCCGTGAAGCCGGGGTTGCGGCGGTTGGTCTTGGGATTTTTCAGGTCGATCTCCTTGTGGGCGACGTTAGGATAACCAGCAGGATAGAGATTAAGACGTGTCCTGGATATGCTCGACCAGGTACTTGATGATGTCGTCTGGGAGCTGTTCTCGGCGTAGCAGAGAAGCCACATTTTCCATGCCTCCCTGGACAACGGACGAGTTTGTAACATCTCCAACAATGATGTTGATATAGATGTTAATTGGTTCCTGCCGATCGTCTTTCATAATGTTCTCCAGTCTGCGTTTGACGGAAGGTACAGCGTAGGAACTTGTTTTTACAGACTATACCAAAATTCCCAACAAAAGTATATCCGAAATGGACAGAGGTATAAATTTGTTTATCTGGACACAAAAAAAGAGCCACCATTGAGGTGGCTCTTTCAATTCGTCAGTATTTATCCATTTTCGTAGGCATCCCGGAATGATTTGCCAAACGCTGCGATTCCAGCCGCTACCGCATTTACGACCTTAATCATACTGGCCGTGATGCTTTCAATCACCTCGCCCAGCTGGTGTGCGGCAGAAATCCAGTTCGTGCGATCCAGGGCATAGGCAAGGGTGTAGGCTTCCTCATAGCTGCATCTGCCGCCTGCATCGGCCACCTCCTGCGCACACTCGTTCGCGTAGTTCCTACTATGGCCCTGGGCCATGAGCAGCTTGATATATCGCTTTTTAGTCATCTCGTTCCTCCATGAGGTTGTAGATCAATCCATAAAAGGATGCAATGCCCGCTGTTTGAAGCGACGCAATCCCACAGAGCCACAAGATGTCGATGAAAAGCGTCACCCCGATAAATATTGCCTTTCTGCTCATAAACTTGTTCATTCACACGCCCTCCAGCTTTTTGCTGGCCCGCCGCGCTGCGATCTCGGCACCGCAGGCCAGATAGCCGCAGCCATCGACCCACGAGTCCATGTGCTCAGGGTTGTAGATGATTCGGGCGATTTTCAGCAGGGCCATCATGCAGGCCACGTCGTCGCCGGAAAAATCCCTATCCTGGCAGTAGGCCGACCAGAGCCTAGCAATGGCAGAAAAGCTGTCCTCTGGGGTCCCGTACTGTCCCTCTCGCTCGCCGCAGACGCACTTGCGGGCACCTTCCAGGATAGAGGCCCTAGTTTCAAGCTGCGACGCCTGCTGCGCGTTCTGCACGGGCTGGGAGATGATGCCCCACAGGTCTGAGATTAGGTCAGCCGCGTCATCCTTGAGCATCCTTTCGCAGGCAGTTGTTCGGGGGCTGGTGTAGGGGCAGAGGCCACAGGAACGGCCAGAGCAAGCGTTCAGGGCTTCCAGCATCTTATGTACACGATTTTTCATACTTAACCCTCCAATTCACTGGCCCGGCGGAAAATTACACCATCAGCCAGGGTTTCGTTGTTTATTCGTTTCTGCATCCCACTGCGGGAGATGTGGTTTTTCTCGGCAGCTTCGGCCATGCTGCGGTAATAGGCGATCACAGTTCCCCACGGCTTTCATTTCGCAATGGGGCATCTGTTCTGTGGGTTCGTGCGGACCTCTTCGACGGGGCTATATCGCAGATTGTGTAAAGCGCAGTTTGCGCGGTCCCCATCAATGAAAGTTACTCGCATACCCGCCTTCGGTCCGGCCATCCAAATGTCTCGCATTAAGATTTTCACGCTATACGTCTTGCGCATGAGCGTGATTTGCAGCTCTGGCGTCCGTTTGTGCAGGGCCATAAATGGCCGCAGGATCAGAGGCTCGTCCCGGCGCTTCTTTCTAGGGCCAGTAACACACCAGGAACGGATTTCACCGTGCCTAGATAACTCGTACCAGCCCTCGTATCCAGGGATGGGCCGCCATTGTTCAGCTCTTGTCATACGTCCTCCCGTTCCAGGCCGCGACGGCCTTTTCTTTGGTGCTGTGCGTCGCAGAGGTCGCGCCACACAGTTTGCATCGTACCCACCACATGGGGACTCTAGGATTGCGCTGCGAGTCGTGCAGCTCGGCCCCGCCCCCGCATAAGGGGCAGGGCTTGAGATCAGTAAAGTTGGAGTGGATTTCCATCTTCCATTACCTCCAGGTGTGGCGCTTCCAGCCACTTTTGCCAACAGTATTCGCAGTCACACACAACCTCAATGCAAACCGTCTTCTGAGGCGGACAGCCGCCGCAGGCCGCAAGAAATAATGCTAGATTCACGGAGTCCATGGTCAGCAGGTCTTCGTGGTTATTCATCGTTTCCCCCTTTCTAAACTGGTCGAAATCGACCCCTTTAACCGCGTCAGAATCGAGGCGGTTAGGTGAAATCATAGTGGTCAAACAGCCAGCACAATGCGCGTTGAAAATCCACGTTAGACAGCCTCGAACGCGCTTCGTCGGACGTTGCAACACGTTCTATCGCGTTGGTCATGTCCGCGAAGGTGAACTTTTCGCTTTCGTAGTATGATAGCCTGTGCTTTACGATGAATACAGCCATTTCCGTAGACATGTAATTAGTCGGGAATTTGATACAGTCGTCCATCGTTATCCGCCTTTCTGAACATCACCACCCGCACGATGTCGTAGACATAGATTTCCGTGCTCTCAAACGGAAACTTCCCACAGTGTGGGCAGGTGATTGTGTCGATCATTTCTTCCTCCGTCAGCTCGTAGCCGCACCAATTTTGAGTGGTTTCGACTGCTACAGCTTCGTTTGCGTAAACGCCAACCTCGCACTGGACTTTGTAATCGCTTCCATCTCGTGCGAACGTGTTAACATAGAGCTCCTCAAACTCTCGGCCACATTTTTCACATCTCATCTGTCAGCCATCCCTTCACACAAATTTTTTGGGCGGCCTGGGTATATCCTGAGATGTTGGCCGCCAGAGGTGTAGGCAGTACGGATGGATGTTCACATACTCGCTGCGGGGTGGATGGAACTGAACAACAGCTTCCTCGTCCTCGAAGAACATGTGCTTGATCTCGCACATTTCAGCCCAGGTGGGCGGCGTGGCCCGTTTGCGGTTGCAGGGACTCACGCTGACGTGCTCCCATCCTCCGCCGTTGCTGGCGACACAGAAGAACGATCTTCCGTTGATATACACCTTGAAAGCACCATTGCCGGAATCGCCCCGGCGGTGGTAGTAATCACGCTCGGTTTGCGTGTCCCGGTATTTCTCCAGGTAGGTCAAGTCTTTCATTCCTTGCCCCCCTTAATCTCCACGCCAGCCCTCTTTAGCATCCAGGTCAACGGGGTATTGTCACTGTCTCCGACATATCTACCCTTGGCATCGTAATACAGATACACATCATGTCTAACGGCCTTGATCCCAGTGTAGTCCTCAAGCAGTCTGTGATAGCCATCGGTTCCTGCACTTTCCAACTCGCTGAGCTGGGCGCAAGTGATAGATTTTTCAACCATTTTCCGATCCTCCCTTTTTAGTGTAGTGGTTCCCATCGCGATCCATCCCCCTGGACAGCAGCTCGTTATAGCTGGGCCAGTGCAGGCGCTCGTAGAGAATAGCCTGGGCCTTGAGCGCGGCAGCTGTGGCGCAGCCCTGCGCGTTCTTGCGCAGGGCCAGCGCTTTCAGTTCAGGCTCGGACAGCTTTCTAATGTCCATAGCTTACGACCTCCACAATCCCGGCGTTCTTGATCTTCCGGGCACACATCATGCAGGGGGCGGCGGGGATCTCGTTTCCTTGGGCATCTTCTCCCCACAGGTAGAGGGTCGCGCCCAGGGCCTCCCGGCCAGCCTGGGAAATGGCATTGTCCTCGGCGTGGACTGCCACGCACTTCTCGTACTGTTCCCCATGGGGGATGTTGTGGGCAGCTCTCCAGCACTCCCCTACATCACAGCAGTTCGGTTCGCCTCTGGCCGCACCGTTGTAGCCGGTAGCAATGATCCTGTCGTCCTTGACAATCACAGCGCCATAGTGGCGACGGATGCAGGTGCTACGGCGGGCAACAGCGCGGGCTATGAACAGGTAATAATCGCGCTTGCTGATTCGTTTGAACTCCATGCCGCCCTCACAGTCTACACCGCTTGGTGCTGTTGCGCCCGGTAATAGGGCAGCGGCGGTTGTTGCCATAAAAACAGCGATTGCAGAACGCTCTATGGCTGTCACGGGGATAGTTGGTGGTGGGGTTCTTCTTGCTCACCTTGACGGTGGCATGGGCAGCTTTCTTCTGGGGTGGGTTCTTTTTCTCTTTCATTGGGGTACCTCCTGATAGATCACACGAAATAGCCAAGGCCGACTTCGTTAAGTAATTCGTTTTCCTTCTCGCGATGGAGAAGATAGCGTATGTATTGCGCTCGGTTCATTCCCAACTTTGCTGTGATGTTCAGGATGAACTCGAACTCTTCCGCATCCAGGGCAATGCCAACGTAGTATGGGCGGCCCTGCGTCCGCTTGTCGGGCGTGGGAGTGCTTTGCTTGGGCATCACTTCACCCCCTTCTTTGGCCCTTGTACTGAGGTCAGGCCAGCTTCGTCCCTCCAGCGGATCACAGTATTTACGCTAACCCCGTAGCGCTTCGCCAGGGCTTGCAGTGTGTTCCCCTTGAACGCCCTCTTGAATCCCTTCGGCATCGGGATTTTGACCATCTCCCTGGTGCCTCTGGAGGTCTTGCCGACTCCCATGCGTTGCAGCTTGGCGCAGTGGCCGGTCTTGCAGGTTTCCGCTTGGCAGTTCAGGCAGGCAGCCACCACTTCCGGCCTGTCCTTGTGGTGAAGGTATAAGCTCCTGAGTTCTGGGGCCTCCGGTGTAGTGGGTGCGTTCAGCCACGGCCTGTGACCTTCCGTCTGGATACGGAAGCCGTTGACTCTAACACTCATTCTCGCAGCCCTCTATGCAGCGCTTCTGCATCCGATGGAACTTTTCGATGGATGAAACGCCGTCTAACTCCAGGCCAAGCCCGATTGCACAGTTGACAACATCTGTGAACTCTTCGCGGACCATCTCTTCGGCTTCCTCTCCGGTAACAGGCGTGGGGTTTTCCTTGCGGAGAACTCGCGCCATTTTCTGGGCGGCTTTGGCTAACTCGGAACACTCCTCGGCCAGCGCCTCGTACATCGCAGGCAGAGTAATGTAGTCGCCATAGCTCTTCCAGATGTTCATTGGTTCGGGGATCTTCATGCTGTTCGCTCCTTCCTCCCTGCCCGCCTGGCCTTATAGGCGCAGACAGGGCAGATATAAGTCTTTTCTCCGGGGTAGATGCAGCTCACGTTCCACCGCTCCCCACAGCGGCGGCAGAGGCGATAAACCGCGCCCATTACATCACCTGGAACGGGATACCTGCCCGGTACAAGGCCATGTTCAGCAGGGCTTTGCGGGACTCTTCCTCTGCCCGCTTACGCAGGGCAATTTCGGCCTTGCGGGCTTCCACCTCCCTGCGGCGCTGTACGTTCCGCTCCATGGCGGGGCGCAGGGCATCCAGCAGGGCGTCCATCTCAGCTTGCGCGGCCTCTGTGTGCCGAGCCTTGATTCTCTGAACTGTGTTCATAATAGTTCCTTTCTCCCCGTATGCCCGGTAGGTCAGGCGTCGTTTTGTTTACTGTGTATTTTACCAATCCCGCCCGCGAATCTCCGTGACGGCCTTTTCGATGCCTCTCTTGAGCCGAGGTTCGCCCAGCACCTCCGCCGCCGTGTAGCCCAGCGCGTCCAGTGTGTCCTCCGTGTCCCATGTGTAGCCGTATTCGTGATTGTCCAGCTCGTAGAGAAACATCTCATAGATGAACCCCTCCCCAGTCGCGTCCCCCGCAATGGCTGCCTGCATTTCTGCATCGTGGCGGACGCGGGTCTTGTGCAGGAGGTCGGCGTCCTTTTTCTGTATGTACCCGCCGTACCCGATGGAATAAATCTTGTCGAGGTCTTTCTCCGGGTCAAGGCCCCATTTTCGCATCATTCCATCGAACTGCTTGTTACCGAACGCGAAGCCGAGTGGCAATGCGTTAAATTCTTCTTGCTGCTTCTGGCGCAGCTCTGCATATTTGTTACTCATGGTCTACTCCCTCCAAGTCTGTGTCATGCGTCTCGTAGTACCCGATAAGGGCTTTCAGACCGCCTGCGTCGATGGTGAGCGCATTGGTGTCTCCGTACCAATGCGTCAGCCTCGCACCGTAATGCTCCTCGCTCTCGCTCGTCTCATGTGCCAGCATTTGCTTTAGCTGCTTGACCTTGTACTCGTCCATTATGCTCTCCTGTTCTTCAATCTATCTGGTAGTACATCCCGGCATCGTAGCCGGAGAGTTTCAGGGCCTCAGCCATAGCTTCGGCAGCCTTGGTTCTGGCGTTCCCCTGGTACCGGCTGCGGATAGAGAAGACGTACCGCTTTGAGCCGAACAGGGTCCAGGTCGAACAACCAACCCCAGCGGCCTTGGCCGCCTGCTCCACCTTGTCTCGCTTCCATCCGCGAAGGTCCAGGGCCACAGCATCAAAGTTGCAGGTTCCCCCGTCCTCTACGTTGGCCGCAACTTCCAGGCCATAGGCGGCTGCTGCTTCCAGGTCCGTTGCCAGGTCAGCGTACTTTCCAGTCAGCGGTGAGATATGGTAGGTCTTGAGCAGGTGCTTGAAGTCCGCGATTGCCTGGGCCTCGTCTGTCGTGCGGAGCTGAGTGTACTCGAACGAGTAATCAGGGGACGCCATAATCGTCTCGTACAGGCCAGGCTCCAGCTCTACGGTGGACAGCACGGCGTCCTGGCCGTTGCTCAGGGTGATGCGTTGGAAACGGATCTTTTTTGTCATGGTGATTGCCTCCTATGGGGTTACTCCGGCATAACAGAGATTAAATTGTGACCTTCCTGCTTTTCGAGCCATTTCATGCAGTCGTACAGATCGCGCAGGGCAAGGACTTCGATGTACTCGGTCCATTTATTGGGGTCTCTGTCAGAGCGCCTTGTATACGTGATTTTGTACATCATCTTTGCTCACCCCCCTCCCCATGACATAGTGGCGTAGCTGGCTGTCTTCCGGGGCGTCCTGGTCCAACCAGGCGTTGAAATCCACCGGATACCTTCGCTCGATCTCGTCCATGAGCCAGCCGCGAATTGTGGGACACTGCGGGTCCTTCAGGTGTTCCGTAGATTCCCAGGCTGTAAGCAGCTGGTCGTCGGTCAGGGTCCGCAGCTTCTTCGGGGAAAAGGTTCTGTTCTCGTCATGGGCAGTCTCGCAGTGGATACAGCCGGTCCAGACTTGTTCGTGGGTTCCGGCGCAGTCGGTGGGATAGTTGGCGCATTTCTCGCACATGGGGTTCAGCTTGGAGCCGGAGGTTTCTTCGGCGGCAGCCTTGGGAGCTTCCTGCGCCTCTTCGACCTGCTCTTCCTGGGGGGCGGTGGGTTCTTCTGGGACCTTCTTGAGGTCCCAGTCCCAGGGGTTCATATCTGTGTGATCGCAGATATAGTTGAACACGTCAGAGGGCTTGACCTTCTTGGGGTCGACCCGGTAGCCGTTGGCTCTAAGGTCACGGATGAACGCGGCTTTGTTGGGGTAGTCCTGATTCCGGATAATGACGACCCGCTTGCCGTCCTTCACCATTGCGCTGTACAGCTTCTTGGCGGTGGGTGCAGCTTCCTCGGTAGCTTCCTGGGTGGTGGCCTCAACGGGGGCCTCGGCCTCCTCGATGGACCGCAAGGACATGGAGCCATAGGCGGCTTTCTTCTCGATCTCGTAGGCCAGCTTTTTGGCGGCGGAAATCGTCTCGGCCTCGATCTTTCTGGTGGTTTCGTAACCGCCGTTTTTCAGCTGGGGGTTGGCTCTCCAGAACTTTGCGATAAACTTCATGGTATTTCCTCCTCTTCGCGGGGTTGTGACCGCACCCTTTCGGGTCCCGCATTACCGGCCCGGTGCGGGCCGTCACTCTGCGTCTTCTTCGTCGCCTTCCTCAAAGCTGGTTTCATCGATGTTGCCATAGGTGTATCCGCCGTCGCTCTTTAAGAAGATTTCGGTGTCTCCGTCGAACTGTTCCAGGTATTCGATCAATTCCTGGACCGTCATCGTGTGCCCGCATTGATCTGGGCTGTATCCGTTTCGACGTCCTTCAATGTAAAGTCTCATTTCTGCTTCCTCCTGTTTGTTCTCTTTTGTATCTGATTTGTTCCTTCTGGTGCTATAATACAACGACAGAACAGAATATGCAATAGTTTTTACACCAAAAAGAACAAATCGACTAAATGCACAAATCCACAATGTTTGCGTTGTTAAAAGTGCATATATTGGAAAGAATGGCACAAAAAAAGAGGGCCACCCACATGGGGCAGCCCTCTCTTCGTTCGGTGATATTCGGTTAGATGACGTTGTAATATACGCCGCCAGCGTTGGAGTTGATCTCCACATCTACGCTGTTCATAACGGGGCGCTTGCCCACAACAACGGCGTTCTGCGCCTGGATTGCGGTGGCTCCATAGCCACCGTTGACGGTCAGGCCGTCCAGGGCGACGAAGGTTCCCTCGCTCTCGTTCATCCCAACAGCAGCGGTCAGGTTGCCGCCGATGTGCGAGACAGTAACATTACGCATGACCAGTTTGTTGGTGCGGACCAGGTACGCGCCAAAGGCCACGGTCTGGATGTTGCAGTTCTCGACGCGGATCACCCCGCAACGGGTGGGATAGATACCATGGGAAGGATTCTGCCCGCCAGCAGGCCCGACGTTTACGTTGGACACGTTGATGGTGGCTGTGCAATCCTCCATCAGGATGCCCAGGAAATTCGCCCGCCCGCTATATGCGCCGCTGGTTTCGATGGTGATAGGGCCACCATGGAAGCCACGCAGCACAACCTTCTCGGCGTAGTCTCCAGCATCCACCTGGAGGCGGCGGGGGCCGATGCTGAACTTCGGCAGGCTATCGACCAACGCCTGGAGCGTCTTGTGGTTCCGGTTCGGGCCGCAGACGTAGATACTCTCGCCGGTGTTGCTGTTGTACTGGGGGACGCTGGTAAGATACTGGGGGTGGGAGTGCGTGGCCGGAGCATACACGCCGTCGTGGTTGTGGTTGGCGGGTGCAGCAGCAGCGGCCAGCGCTCCAGCAATGGCAACCTCGTTGCGTACTACGTCAAGGGCAGCCACCAGCTCGTTGATGGCAGCCACTGCGTTGGTCTTGTCCACGGTGCCCAGCCCTGCCAGGTCCCCGACCTTATCCTCCAGCCTGGTGCCGGTCTGAATCGGCTCCCAGGTAGTCCAAAGGCCGTTTGCCATGGTACGGATATAGGTCTTGCTGTCAACGAAGCTGAACGCCAGCTGCTTCACCCAGTAGTTGTAACCATCCGGGTATGCGATGACCAGGAAATACATGAAGCCGGGTTCAGGGGCGTTGAGCGTCCCATAGCCATGGAAAAAGCCCGTAGTCCGAAGCTCGTCCATGTCTGAGACAGCGAGTTGAGCTGCTTTCGGCAGAGCGGCGTTTGCGGCTGCCAGTGCGTCGTCGATCAGCTGGGCGGTGCTTGCCTCAATGTCGCCCTTGTGATACAAGGTGTTGTCGTCGATCTCAGGGGAGAAATTCGTAGTGCTCATAGTACAAACCTCTTAACCTTTCATGTGGGCCTTGCTGCTGCCCCATCAAGCCAGGGGCATTGATACAAGGCGATATGTGACCGTGATTTCCTTCGCAACGGAGACGCCCTGTCGGTAGAATACGGCATAGTCCCCGATAAGCTCCGCGATAACGGTAGCAACCGGAGACTCGCCGTCTGCCGTAGATGCCAGGATTTCCAGCCGATAGGACGTCTTTGACCGGTTCGTTATGTAGGCCGACAGGTCCACCACCGTCTTGGCGGCAGAGGCGGCCAGCGTCGCGGACATATTCGCGCTGCCTGCCTGCCGCTTGAATTTAGTCTCGCTGGATTCGCCGTCGGTATGGATTACCTGCGCGGCTGTGGTTTCCGGCAGCAGTCTCCGGCCCTTGTCGTCCTCCAGCGCTCCGGACATGATTGTGGTCTCAGCGTTTGCCATGCGTCCACCCCCTTTCGTGGCTCAGATTCCCCACCCAGTGTTACGCCTCGGTGTTCGTATCGACCTCCGGCAGACCAGCTACGCTGGTCAACACGGATACGATGCCGGACAGGACGGCAGCCGAAACCACCATGGGCCAGTTGACGTCTCCCAGAGCGGCAGCTGCACCGATACAGCCGATAGCTGTCTGCGCTACGGTTTTGGTCGCGCGGATAGCTGCGGCCCTCCACCATGCTTTGTTCGTCAGGTTCATGGATTCCACCCCCTTTCTCACAGGAAGTCGTTTTTCTCCATCCTCGTGCGGTAGGTGCGCTCGATGTGGGCGATGGAGAGAGTAGCCTTATCGTTCGGGAACTCAGGATGTCGCGCACAATAGCGGTTGTACTCGGTAATGTCCTCCAGGATCTCGTCGAAGTGTTCCTTCGAGTGGCGTTCCCCCTGGAGTATCTCGTCAGCAAAGCGTAGGATTCTCACTCGTGCGCGTTTGGCGTTGCGCTGGTTATCCTCGTGGATATGAGTGGAGAGGTCGTTCGAGATTTCGTCCAGCTTCTCCCGAACGTCCCCGTTAATCTTCTTCCCGACCCATCGAAAAAACGCAGTCCAAGGACAGATTTTGATGGGTACGATCTCGACCACAACGGAAGAGGCCAGCAGGGTTGCTAGGCCGCCGATCAGCTTGCCGCCATACTCAGCCAGCCAGCCACTCACAGCAGCCCCCCACGGCCCAACACAGCGGCCAGCTCGTCCCGTTTGACGTAGCCCTCAGGCGCAGAACCGTTCACAAGGCCCTTTTTAGTGGCCTCGGACCAGTGCCCTTCCTTCTGACTCCATTCGGGTTCTGCTTGCTTGGCTGCATAGGCCATGGCTTCGGCCATGATGCTGTAACACATCTCAGGTGTCAGCTGCTCGACAAATTTCTTGATGTCCATGTCGTCACCCTCTTCTTTCTCTCTGTCGTTGGTGCTGTTGCTCATTTCCTTCACAACGTCCGCCCGGAAGGTGTCCATGCTCTTTCCGTGCTTCGGGAACCAGTGCATTACGTCGGCGTGGTTGGATGCAATGCCGCGCTTGTTCCCCTCGCTGTGGCAGATGATAACGCCGTCCTTCTTGGGGTCCAGCTTGTACAGCTTGCAGAGGTAGGCGGTCAGCTCGACAGCCTCCCGGTAAACCTTCTTGAAATACACGGGGTCGGTCAGGCCGTCCTCGCAAATCTCGAACCCGATGTACCCCATGTTGTTGGCGCTGCCCTTGGAGCCTGTGCCGCTGTGCCAGCCACGCATTGCCCAGGGAAGTGTCTGGTATGTGGCAATGGAACCATCGGCCAGTTTGCCGATAAATGCGTGAACACAAACCTTGCGGCCACCAGGGCGCGGCTGGTTGAAATGGTTCCCGCCGTTGTTGGTCCCCAGCAGGCCGTCGTCAGGCTGGATGTACCGCTTTAGGTTGGGGTTGTTGGCCCCGGTGCTGTGTACCATCACGCCAATGGGAGTGATAGGTACCCCTCTGATATAGCACTCATTTTTCGTCAGGATCAGCTTATGGAGGTTCATGCTATCCCATCCTTTCTATTTCTTCCGGTCGAGTATCCAGTCCGCGATTTTGTGCATCAAATTTTCAAGCTTGATAGCCACAACCATGAGGGCTGCCCAGGCCAGCGTGTATTGTGGGCAAACCTGCCCCAGGAAGTTCCCAGGCAGCCTGGAATAATCCCAAACGCCCAGGCCAAGCCACACATTGAGAATCAGCCCTGCGGCCAGCTCCAGAGCTGTGGCGATGGCGGTACCGATTACCACCTGCGCCCAGACGGGCGGCGGCTTGGGCCGTTCATCCAGCGTCCCTGCGCAGACGAAGATCGCCGCCGCAAGGGGCAGCATCGTCCAGTGGGTGTGCCCGCGCCATGCCAGTTCGATCAGCAGATAGATGCAGCCCGCGATCAGACCAAACACGCAATGCAGCGCCGCGTTAGGATGCAGCCGCATCGGCAAGTACCTCCTGCATGTTGGCGGCCAGGTCTTCGGGTAGCTCTGCGCCGTAGGTGATGGCCGCCAGCTCGTCCGCCGTCTCCACCCGCTTGGCCCAGGCCATGAGGTGGTTGCAGTAGGTCAAGTGATAGAGCTTGTGGGCCGTCGCTGCCTGGCTGATGGCGGTAATATCCGCCGCCGGGTACATCTTGCACAGCTGACCGTCGGCATGGTAGGGATACCCTGCGGCCCCCGCCTGCACAGCACCATAAGCCGTAGTGAGGTTGATCTGGTCGGTTTCCTCCAGACTAAAATGCCCGGTGGTGCCGTTGGAAAGCTCAACGTCGATACCGGCCACGATTGCGTTGTGACAGGCTTCGGAAAGCTCTTCCTGCTTGGCCTCTTTCAGGCCGGGCAGGTCAGAGGGCGGCTCCGGCACAGGGTCAGGCGCGGGCGGCTCGGAGAACGTGCCAGTCTCAGGGTCATACACCCAATGTGAGTGAACCTCTGTACCATCATCAACATGGAGCAGCTGCCCCACGAAATCTTGAGAATACCGCGCTTCGACGGGAAGACCAGGAAAAGCGGATTCATAGTCTGGAATAACTTCTTCTACGATGTTTCCTTCGGATAATCTGATATACATAAAACCCCTCCTTTACCAGAATACAATAACAACGCCGCCAGCGCCGCCGCCACCTGCAATGCCATACTGATTCGAGCTACCACTAGCTTCAGCATTTTCTCCAGGCTTCATGTCATAGCCTCCAGCACCACCGGTAGCTAGATTCGTTGCACCGCCAGCGCCGCCGCCGCTGCTAGTTCCGTCCGCTCCAGACGCATCCCTTCCACTGCTGTAGTAACTATGTGATCCGCCACCACCGCCACCACCTACTGTGACAGGAATTTTGTCTAATGATGCCAGCGTAACAGACCCAAAGATAACTTCTCCAGCTGAACCAGTTGTATCCGAAGCCGCATGTCCGCCACCTGCACCCCAGCCAGCAGCACCATAATGCAGTTTGCTGGTTTGATACGCGGCGGAATAGCCAGCGCCAGAGCCGTAAAGTCTTTGAGAGTTTCCTTCGGATGCGCCAGTGTCATTCCCAAAAGCAGGAAATGTAAAGCCGCCCCCATTTCTTACCCACCCAGAAGTAGCAACGCCGCCGCCTTTTGCTGTAACTTCTGCACCAAATGAGGACGACCCACCGTTTCCAGCGAAGCCAGAGCCACTGGCTACACCACCTTGTCCGCCACCGACGACGATAACATCAACTGTGTCACCAACACTGAGTCCCCTAGACGCAGGGTCAAAGAGTCCACTCTTTGTGAAAATAGCCATTCCCACGTTACATCACTCCAATCCACATTACGCGCTCAAAGGTAGAAATCCTCTGGCTACGATCTCTTATCCTAGATTCAGTTTGCAGGGCTTTGAATGCATCATCCGGCGTGGCCGTTTCAGGCAAGCCCATTGACTTAGCCGTAGCAGGCTGGAGAATATCCAGGCCCTTAATTGCATCTGCCGCCGTTCCTGCCCCGGTGCCGCCACGGGCAACAGGGAGAATACCGCTGTTGATGTCGCTTGCGCTGTGCGTGTGTTCAGCAGCCGCCGCGCCGATTTGTTCACGGGTGACGTTGTGCGGGTTGTTCTTGTTCCCAGTGTGTGTATCCAGTTTCCCTTGCACAGCAGCCGCCGCGCCTTTCGGGTCAGCGCCTGCCTGCTCGGCTGTCACTCCATGGGGGTTGTTTTTGTCGCTGGTATGCGAACTCAGGTCGGTGGATGCCTCTTGCTTTACCCCAGCAAGCAGTGCGCTCAGGCCCTCCACGAGGGCGGCTTTCGTCACGGGGTACAGGTCGTCCTTGCTCCCGCTCTTATCCTTGTAGTGCAGCAGGTTATTTTCGTCGATCCACAGAGCAGGACCGGTTGCCGGTTCGTCTCCGCCGACCTGCACCAGGACGTGACGATTTACGTCCTTTTTATGTGCCACGAAATCAGAGATGTGGTCCTGGGCGGTCTTGCCCTCGTCGCACGTCACGCCTCTGGCACAGGTTTGGATGTCAGTCTCGGTTTCGGTTCCGGTCTCCTTGTCCTTGATCGTGAGTCTTGTAATTGGTCTAGTATCAGCCATCCTGGCCCCTCCCTTCATTCAAATTTCAAGCCGATTTCTTGTGTTACCTGGAGAGTGACGCTGTTTTTCTCCTTGAAGTACAGGAATCCGGCTTTTCTTTCGGCAACAGGAATGTCCTCGCCGATTGGGATGACAACCAGGCCGCCCCCCAGGTCTGCGATTTGCTCCCTGGTGACATACACGTCACTGGCAATGGTGAGGTTAACCTGCGCCGTGTTACCAACCCAACAGACGAGGTCCATCTGACGCTCCACGACGTGCTCCGTGGAGTACGCCCGCATGAGGTCCGCTGTGCTGCCAGCGTTGCCGTAAGAGTACAGGGTCTCAGCCGTCTCGCTCTTTACGGTCCCGTCTTCGTTCAGATAGACGCCCTTTGCATACAAGGCAAGCTCCCTGAAATAGAAATCCTTGGTGACGTCCTTGTTAGAGTAGACACCGCCGAAGACACACTTTCCGTCAGGCGTTCTCTGGGCCTTGTTTATGGTCAAGCTTTTCACCGGCGTTATGACTGCGGTCAGACTCGCCGGTGCCGTGCCGCTGGGCAGGGACCCACTGCCGATCACAATTCTGGTCGGCGTGAAGACAGCCCCGGCCAGACAGTCCGCGTGCAGGATGCGGCCAGCGTCAGTGATGACGTTGTTCGCAAAACTTCCCATGTTTCACGCTCCTTTCAGGCCAACGGCTTTGCGCCGATGGCATAAACGTCCTTGCCGGACTCGTGAATCGCTACGCCTGTGTATAGATTCATCTGCCCAGTCAGGGAAATAAAAACGCCGTCCAGGATAGACGACGCACGTTTGACTTTCTCCAGCAGGTTCAGGAACTCCAGCAGCTTCTCGTTTGTAAGACTTGGATTTGTGGAGTAAACCCGGAAATGCCCAGGCTCCCCGTCGTAATCAAACCACTCGGCAATGTAGCCGTCTCCAAAATAGGAATGAATAACAGACTCCACAGCCCACTTGGTCCCCAAGTGCCTGTAAACATCCATGGAGTTTTTGATCAGGTCGCGCTTGGTGTCCAGCGTAGCGCCCATGTCATACCACAGGACGTTAAGCTCTACGGCCAGCTCGTCAAGCTCACCCTCGGCCAGCTCGTCGATATGGTCCCAGGTGGTCAGCACCTTCATGGATTCGGCAAGGCTCGGAACGATGCTGTCAAGGCCGTTTGAGAGGCCAATAACGGCACTGTCTCCCCGCATGAACTGAGGCAGCAGCTTCCTAAAATCGAGATCCGAAAGTTTCACAGTTCAGCCCCCCTCACCCTACGATGATGGCGTGGGTAACGGTCACGCTCCCGGACAGCTTCGCAACCTCGTTCTTACCGACAGCGGTATAGGCCGGGCCAGTAATATCCATGCGGAAAGCGCCGGTCAGCTTGTACTCGGCCAGGGACGTGAGAATCAGTTCCCGCAGCTTGTCGGGGTTTACGTCCCGGTCAAGGGCGGACTGCTGCCATTCATTGTACTGGTCGATTGCGCCGCCGTCGGCCTCAATAAGCTGGATGGTAGACGCCTCGTTGTCCTTGGTGACGTAATACTTGATGTTCACCGTGTAATCGACGGTCTCAGGGACCTTCGCCGTTACGGTGTCCGTCATAGGCCGCACGTCGTCCTGGGAGACAGCCGCCTCGATCTTCTCCAGGGTTTCCTCGTCGGGCAGCTCACCGCCCTTCATAAGCGCGTAAATATCCACGACGTTGGCGCTGGGCACGTCAATGGACACGTCGATAATGTCAGGATCAGCAGACAGCGCAAAATACCTGTAAGCACTCTCAGGGCCCGCCGTGGACAGCTTGGCATAGGACAGGCTGATACGCTCCCGGAATCTGTTGTCGCCCTCCTCGGTGTACGGCTCCCCATCATCTCCACCAGTCGAAATCGTGGTGTTTTTTGCCGATGCAATATAGGGGATCAGGTCAACCAGCGTCCCGATGGTTCCGGGAGTAAAACCGTTGTAATTACTGCCGCCCTCCGTACAGACGCCCAACAGGTCAACGTAGGTCTCCCCGGCCTGCAAGACAGAGGTTTCCTGGGTGGCAAAGTAGACACTTCCGTCGGTCGTCACGCGGGTTCCAGCCGGGATGATAACATTTTCCTGCAAGGCAGCATCCACAGCAAACCGGAAGGTCGCATGGGCCTGCGCCGGGGCGGCACGTTCCACTCGGTAAAACATGTCCCCGATAGCATCCAGGACGTAGCCACGGGCGTTCTGCAACGTCCGCTGCTTCATTTTGTCGTTGAACTCGTTGTATAGGGATACCAGGACAGCAACCAGGGCCTCGCCGAAGATCCGGCGCTCGTCGCCTGGGTACAGAGGCTCGTCGCAGTAGTCCATCAGGTTCCCCACAATAGCGGTGTAGAGCTTTGCGCTGTCAGTCTCCACGAAATTATAGTCTGTCGCCATGCGCGTCACTCCCTTCGTCAGATTTCAGTCACGGCAGCGACGACCCGGAAGTCTCCACGCTCACGGTCCAGCCCGTAAACGTCCAGGCTGTCGATCTGTGCCCGTGGCTCGTAGTTTTCGATACAGAACTCAGCGTCCTGCAAAATTTCCGCCTCTGCATCCAGAGCTGGCTTGTCCAGGCTGCGGGCGTCAATGCCTTTGATACGTTCATAGGGATTCTCCCCCCGGAAGATTCTCAGCAGGTTCTCCGCACACAGGGCAACGTCCCCATTTCCGTGTCCCTTCATGGCTACCGTCCCCCTTTACTTCTTCTTCGTTGACTTTGATGACGTTGTAGGCTTCGACGTTATAGCCTGCGTCTTCTTACCAGCCTTGGTCGATGCAGTAGTCTTTTTGCTGGCAGACGCATTGGTTGTTGTCGCCGTGGAGTATTCCTCGAATTTCAAGGAAATTGTGCAGCCAATCATTTCCCCCGCCGGGGTGAACATGGTGTCTGAGACATCAAAAGACTTTAGGGTGAACTTCGGCCCAAACTGTTTGCCGTTCAGCAAAAACGGCCAGGTTTTGCCGATCTGCGCTTTCCATTCGGCTATCTGGCCCAGTGGATCAGTGCCCAGGGCGCGGAGATACCGCGTGGACAGCTCCAGCGGTTGCAGCTCCAGGCCCTGCGTATTGGTCGGCGGCGTTCCGCTGGTGTCGGAGTTGGTGTCCGATTTCAGGGCGTAGCTGGTCTTAAAGTCCTCAAGGGCCACCACCTTTGAGGCGGAAATGATAAACCCTTTTGGCCCCCATCGTGCTGTGTATCCCATGATATAACCCCCTTCTTACTGTGGCCCGGACGTAGCCCCGCCACGGGAGTCTGTGTGTGTATGACTGCCCAGGGACACGCCACCAGCGGACACGCTGCCACCAGATACCGCGCCAGAGGCCGCCACAGCGCCCACCGAGAGAGTCCCGGAGATGGTGACACTACCAGCAAGGTCATGGTTCCAAGAGCCGTCCAGCGCCGCCAGGACAAGGCCGGTGCCGTCCGGGAACGAACAGAACACGATCTCTTTCCGGGGTTTCATAGTCCCCAGCAGGAAAAATGGGACGGTCAACGGCTGCGTCACAACATCGCCGGATGTGGCTGGGATAACCGTGACCTTTTTCCCTCCGTCCAGGATGGACGAAACATAACCTTTGTCGATCATGGTCAGTATCCCTCCAATGGCTTTCTGAAAAATAGCTTGCTCTCTCCCACGCCGTAGTCGTGCCGGACGTGGTAGAGGAATACAGGGCCGTCCCAGGACGGCGCCCGTTGGTTGACGAGCTTCGCCGTGGATGCAGCAGCATACCCAGCAGCAACCCCAGCGGTGCGGACGTATCCGGTTTGCCCGTCCTTGTTGGCGTCTCTCAGCAGATTCTTAGCGTAGCGTTCCGCCTCTGCGTTTGAACCTATGGTCATATCACCACAGACAGGGCGTAGGATGCGGCTTACTCCATTCCCGGCGTCGAATTTGCCGGAGTAGTCGCCGGACTCCACGATACAGGACCCGTACAGCTTGGCCCGTGCGTCGTTGTAGCGATAATCACCGTCAAGGGGCAGCTCCAGGCTTTCGACCGGGGCCACGGCCTCCATGGCCGCCGCGCCATAAAGGACCAGGGCTTTGTCGTATACCAGGAAGCCGCAGCCCTCTTGGACGGCTACGCGGTGCAGGAAAGCAAAGTCGCTTTTGGCTTGCAGCAGGTAGGGAAAAAGCTGGTCCGTCACGTTGTAGGACTGGAAAGCCAGCCCGTGACGGCCCGCGATTTCTTTCCCGATCTGGAGTAAACGGACCTGGGACCACGCCTTGTTGGTGACCTCCATAGCAGACGGCGGCGCAGACATAGCCTTGATGGTATACAGGCCATTTTCGGCAATGCAGGACCGGACGAACATCGTCCCGGTGGATGCAGGGCCATAGTCAATACGGATCTCGTCACCTACTGCTGGTGCCCATCCGTCCCAGAGTTTGGCTGCATCGTTGAAGCGAATGTCCAGGGTATCAGCCTGCCCGGCCGCGTACATGTCGTGAATACAGCGGTTGATGGAGATGTCAGACGTTACGTCTACTCCTTTGTAGGTGACCTTTATCATGTGTTTCGCCTCCAGGGCGGCAGGGTCTCCGGCGTGTCCACGGTATCCATGATAGGGATACGCAAGGTGACGCCCGCGTCGAAGATCAACGTGTCGCAGTAATCCAGGTTGGCTGAGATAATGCGAGAGGCCAACTGCTCGTCGTTGTAATACCAGAGCGCAAGGCCGTCGAAGGTGTCTCCCTCGACAGTCTTATGCTCCCGATAGTCAATGATCTCAGGCATAGACTGTTTCCTCCCTCTCGCTTATCAGCTCGTCCAGCATATCCATGAACTCAGGGTAAGACTCCCGGATAGCTGCCACGATGTCGTCCTTCTTCGCGTTCCCTTGTACCACGATGTTTGGGGCGAAATTTACGCCGCCCAGGTCAACGTAGGTCCCAGAGGCTCCGCCGGTCAGGGAGAAAGCATCGTCAACACCGAGCATTTCACCTGCCTTTGCCCAGTACGCTAGGTTTTGGGCGCGGTATTTCTTGTTAAAAGAAATGACCGCCTCTGTGCCAGCCTCACCGGCGATAGACGGGCCGCTGGTAAAGCCACCAGACGCAAACTTTGGAAGTTTGATACCGGATATTTTGTCTTTCAGGCTGCCAATCTTTCCAAACAAGCCGCTGATTTTGCTCTGTACGCCACCTATGAAATTCACTAACGCCCTGAACGGTGCAGTCAAGATGCCTGTCAGCGCAGACCACCCACCGGAAATGGTGGACCTGACGCCACTGACAAACGAGCTTGCCCTCGCTTTTATTGCATTCCAAACATTTATCACAGCGTTCTTGACACCGTTCCAGATGCCGGTCACAACGCCAACGAGACCACTCCAGCCTGAGCGGATGGCATTGGCGACAGTTTGAATCGCGTTAGTAACCGCCGTGGCGATTTGGCTCCAGGCGTTTTGAACAGCCTGCCAGACTTCCATCGCTTTCTGTTTTACGATGTCCCAATGGGTGTACAGGACCACCACAATGGCAATGACAACAGCGATGGCAGCCACAATCGCAAGCGCTATACCGATAACAGGCAGCAGCGCCGCATTTGCGAGCATTTGAATGCCGGTATAGATTGCAACAGCAATGGTGACCGCCGTGATTCCAGCTGCCAGGACAGCCAGCGCAGCAACAAGCGCCTGCACCACAGCAGGATGCTCTTGCATCCACTGGATAGCCTGCTGTAACTTCTCGCTCACCGCTTGGATAGCAGGAGCAACAGCATTGAGCAGCTGCGTTTTCAAGTTCGTCCACGCCGTTGTCACGGGTTCAATCGCCGCGCCAAGCTGTGCCTGGGCAAGCTGAGCGTCTGCTGCCGCCCTGTTCGCGTCCATCAGGCTTCCGGCGCTCTCCTCGTACTTGGTGGCCGCGTCGCCGTATAGCGCGGTCAGGGTCTCAGTAATAAGGGCCTGCCGTTCCTGCTCGTTCGAGCATTTGGACAGGGCCACGTTGAAAGCGTCCTCGGCGGTCGTTACATCCTCAGACATATACTTCGAGAACATAGACGCCGCCTCACTTGACCAATTCAATGCATCGGCGAGAGCCGAGGTCACGGTGCCCGTCTTGGCCGACTCGCCCGCCGCCTCCGCGAGGGATTCGACCGGAAGGGCGTCTTGATAGGTTCCCCAGACGCCGGTTGTGATCCTCACCCATTTATCCAGGTCTTCCTGCGACTTGGACATTCGGGAGATGTTGTTCGCGGCCTCGACTGCTCGGTCGTCCTCGCCGAAGACGGCATACAGCTCTCGCCATGTGTTCGTTGCTGCCTCCGTGGAGAATCCAGCTCGATCATAGGCGGTTTCGAGTGTGGACATATCCTGCCGGAACTCCCTGGTCTGCTCGGACAGGTCTAGTAAGGCTTTCCCAGCATCGACAGCCGCGCCGATCAGCTTTTGAAACCCGGCTGAAACCAGGTTCGCCATTGCACCCTTGAGGACAGTGAAGCCCTCTTTTGAGTTTCGGGCAGCATCGTCAACGTCGTCCAGATTGTCGTCAAGGTCTCCGGTCGAGTCGTCGGCATCATTAAATCCGTCCGCAAGGTCGCGGGCAGCCCGTTCAGCCGCTTCCAACGAGCTTTTGTTCCGGTTTAGATCACTGGACAACTCCTTGATCTTGTCTGCCAGTTCGCGGGCCTGGTCTGACCCCTCTTCTCCGGCCAGAACATAGGACGCATATTGTTTCTGAGCCGCCTTTAGCTCTGAGCTTTGGTCCTTGATCTTATCCGCAAGTTCACCAATAGCGCCACCGGATTCCTTTGCCGCAGCGTCCAGCTGGTCCAGCCGTTTGACAGCCGACTCGATGGCGCTTCTCAGTCTCGCGTCAATATTGCCGCTTATTCGTATTGTAGCTTCAAGCTCTTTTGACACGGGATCACCTTCTTCTATGCGGTTTCTTTGCCGGTTTTACTTTTGGCATCCGCTTCTTCCGCTCCTTTTCGTCCTCTACCGCCTCGATGTACTCGGCGATGAAGTCAGTCACTCGCTTTCGCTCAAGGTCTGTGACTGGGGTGTGGTAGGCTTGGGAGTAGTCCCGGATGGCTCGTCGGAGTTGCTTGGCGTTGCATCCTCCGATTTCAGCAAAAAATTTCGGCCCACCGCCATGATGTCAATGAGGTCGGTGCCGTGAAGACGCTCCAGGTCGGTAAAATCGCACTCAGGATTCTTGGCAATGATGCTTGCGAAGCCAAGATACAGATGCAGGCCGAAGTCGAACTCCACCGCCGGGGTGATGGTCACATTTTTCAGCCCTGCGGCAGCTTTCCGCTTGGCCTCAGCCTCGGTGAACAGCAGGGCGGTGATCTCGTTGGTGTCGTAGGCAAGGGACTCATGGGTCTTGCCGTTGATAACAATAGGGTTGTGCAGCTTAAAAGTTCCGTTCATTGGTTCGGTTCCATCCTTTCGTCAGTATGTAAAAAGCCCCGCCGGTGTTCCCATCGGCAGGGCTTTTTGCTTAGAGCATGGAGCTGATATTCCCCATGTAGTCTTTGCCATATACACGGCAGATACCGGCCAGCCGGTCAATCAGCCATGCCTCTTGGCCGTCCTGCACAAGCTGGTATCTGGTCACGGTGTAAGTCAGCTCGTTCTCGCTGGCCTCACCGGGGGCAAGCCCCACCTCTGGCAGCACGGTGGACATACACCGCAGGAACGCCTTGCAGCCGATGTGGGATACCTTGCCGTTGGCGTCGGTCACGCTCTGCACCCAACGGACCTCGATGGGAAAAGCGTCAAAGCTCAGCATGGAAGACAGGCCCAGGTCGGTGCCGATCTTGGTAATGGAAAGTTCCATATTCTCCAGCAGCTGAGGAATAGGGACGCTCATGGTGCCCATGGCCTGCACGTCTGCGGTGGTGGGCGTCACAGCGGGCAAGGTCAGCTCTACGTCCTTTGCAACGAGCTTGTTGTTCGCGTAGACGGTTTCGGCCACTACGGGGCCGGTAACATTTACGAATGCCATTATTTAACCCTCCTCTCCGATAAAGCTGTTGAATCCCTCGGACGAATAGGCCACCTTCATGGTGCCGGACTTGAAGGGCGGCGTCGGGGTAGACTCGTAGCTCCAGACAAAATTGCCCTGGACCAGCTCGTCGGTGGAGTTGTCGTCCTCGTCGAACCGGACGACAGGAGTCCCGATCAGAGCGCCCATAGAGGCCAGGGCGTCGGCCTTCTCCTGCTCCTGGTTCTTGATGGTGTCAGCCATGGCGCGAGTCATGGGGCTGTCGATGGTCAGCGCCCAGTCCTTCTGGAACGAATTGGACTGGTGCATCATCATGCGGATGGACACGTCGAAGATCACGCGATTGTCAGTAATCGCGCCGTGCTTGAACGCCGCAGTATGGGGACCCCAGAGTACCCACTGGCCGCCGAAGAAAACGATGGTGGAGATACCATTCTGGTTCAGGTCGTTGGCCCGCTGCTGGTCAAAGCCGCGATTCGTGGCGGATGCGCCGAAATACTGCTTGACAACGGGGACAGCCTTGTTGGAGGCGGACTCCATAGGCACCCCGTCGTGTTCAGCATCGACGATCATTTGCCGCCATGCCCACAGGGTAGAGGCGTGGATGATGCGGCCAGAGCTGTCCTTGCCCTGGGGCCAGCATACCTTTGCTCGTTCGCTGGTGTAGCCGTTGGTATCCTTCCAGGTGTTGGCCTTTTCAATGGTATCAACAGCGGTGTTGGAATCCATGAGAGGAATGTCTACGACGGCCATAGCATCCCAGTGCCCATTGATTTTGGCCGCTGCCTTGACCATGGCGGAGTAAACGTCCTTCTTGTCGCTCCAGCCAGGGGCGGCAATCAGGTTGGGGATGATGTTAAGATCCTGGTACACCAGGGACACGCAGCCCAGGCCGGTGTACACACCTGCGGCAGTCACACCGCCAACGATGTCATCCTTGTCAATGTTGCTGGTGTCGATCTCGCTGAACGTGCAGCTGACAGAGCCGGTGATCTCAGTGTCACCCAGGCTCTCGATAATTACCTGACCCTTGGTGAAGTCGTAGTCGATGGAGAAATCCACGCCCTCGACCTTCTCAGCCAATACCAGGGTATCCAGGATGATGGTGGTGCTGTCGATGGTAGCCCGCCCATTGGCAAAGGTGAGCTGCTTCGTGGTCTCAGCGCTCTTCTTGTGGGTGGCAGGATTGAGAACATTGATAGCCACGATGGGGCCGACGTTCTCTTCGCTGTCGAAATGCAGGGCAAACGCTTCGCAAAGCGTGAACTTCGCCCAGTCTGCCGCGTAGCCCATCAGCCGCTTTACTGCGGACAGGCTGGACAGATACACCGGTTCATTGATGACACCGGCGGTTGCATAGCCCCGGACAAGGTTTACCGGGGCGGTACCAACGTAGACGGCGACAGTGCCAGCGGAAGACGCAGGCTTCCCGATGCTTGCCGAAAACTCGCCATAGGTACCGTGTTTGTATACTGCCATTGGTTTTCCTCCTTACAGGAATTTTGAAATATCCGCCATGTTCCGGCGCAAATCGTAGTTGACGGAAAAAGAGCACCAGGCAAACCACAGTGGATAGGCGTCGATAATAGCTCCTTCCTCGGTCAAGGGACCGAACTTCATTGGGACGCTGCGGTCGATAGCATAGCCGCCGACGTTCGTCGTGCTGCCAAGTGCCCGAAGAGCAATGTCAACGAAGTTCCAGGCATCCCGCCAGCCCCCAGCACTGCGCTGGAAATAGGCGTCTGCCTCCGGCCCTGTCCACCGCTGCGCTTTACCTTCCTCGCCAGGAAGCAGCATATCCGCCCCATGTACGCCAGGGTCCCAGACCGAAAAACAAAGCTGCATCCCGATACTGCCCTTGCTGCCTGCCGGGCTTTCGGCCCCCTCCAGGAACCGGACGCAAACGGACGGTATCGGGGACAGGATACCAGGCGGGGCCTTGTCCTTCGCCGGGACGAACAGCGGGAAAGCCGCAGGGGTGACAAGCTTGTACTCATACCCGGAGTCGGTCGGGTCGGTATCATTCTCTGGCGGCGCTTTGAGCTTGATTTGAGCACAGATGTTCTCCCGGACCCAATCCGTGACGCTATCTAGGATGTTCACAACGGACATTCTGCTTGCCTCCCTTACACAACAATGGTCTCCCGCAGGACTACCGTAGAGACGCCCATGGCCTCGCTGTAATCATCGACCAGGCACTCCCGTCCGTTGATGTTCAGGTTGCTGCCGGGGGCCAGGTTTCGGGGGAGGTCCTCGGTCCGCGCATAAAACTGCGTGGCGCTCTCTGCAATGGCAAGCTCCTGGCTCCCTTGGCGGGTTTTCAACTGGTCGTTGTCGATGACAATGGGGATCTCTTTGCCCTCTACGGTTGCGGTCTCGCCGAAAAATTCAAGGTCAAGAAAGATACCTCTGTCAGCGGAGACAGAATCTTTGAAGCCCATTATTCCACCGCCTCGGCAGGGTCAAAGTCGGGCAGTTCCATGCCGTCGTCCTCTGCTTCGTCGGCGTCGTCCTCGTCGATCTTCTCCGCAAAAAAGGCGTCCAGGGCGGCCACCATATCAGCCTTGGTCATGCCGACCTTGAAATGCAGGCCGCAGTCTTTCCCGATCTCCCGCAGCTCGTCGGCTTTCATGTCAACGCTGTACTCAGGGATCTCGATGTCAGGCTCAGGGCTTTCGTCGAAGCCGATAGGTGCAGAGGCCCCCGCATGGGAGACCTCTGTCACCTCGTCCACGAACGCTGCGACGCCCTTTGCCACAAGCTCCGCCTCCTGTCGGGGAGTCAGAGAGAACGGCTCGGAATCGCTGTTCTTGGCAACGACTCTGCCGTCGATGTAGTGGCCATATACACCACAGACGATCTTAATCATGTGTTTTCGCTCCTCTCGGTCCCTCAGTCCAGCACGGTGGCAGAAATGAAGGGGTTCTTGGTACGGGGTACCAGCAGGGGCTTGGAGGCCAGACGCAGCTCGCGACCCTTCTTGTCGGACCAGTAGCGAGGCACACGGCGGCCCATGTAGCTGTGGAAAGCACCGTCAGCCTGCTCGGTCTGGGTCACGCAGCCATAGAGGGCGCGGCCAGCACCGGGGGCAGTCACGCAAATCTGCTTTGCGGGAACATAGGCGGTGATGGTGCCGGTAGTCTCGTCCTTGTAGGTGCCGTCATAGGTGATGAGGTTCAGGCGATGACCACGGACGTTCAGGATACCCAGCAGGGCAGCACCGTCAGCCATGAGCTGAGGCGCGATCTGACCGGCGTCGTAACGGTTCAGGTCCATCAGCTTCTTGATGACCTCGTCGTTCATCAGGGCGTCGGCGGCATCAGAACCAAGAAGTACGTCGGTTGCAGCGTTCCCGGCGGTGGTCAGCTGGCGAACCATGACCAGCAGGTCGGCCATTTTGTCAGAGCCGGTCGCTGCCCACTTGGTGCCAGGGGTGTAAGTGGCGGGGTTGCTGCCCTCGTTGTAGAACTTCATCACATACGCCTTGGACTTGCCGGTAGTGCCGTACTCGTCGGCCCACTGGTTCAGGGTGTAGCCGTTCTCGAAAATGCACTTGGAGGCGATGTACTCTTCGCGGTTGGTGTGCAGCTCGTCCAGCTCGGTCAGGTCCTGGGCCAGCAACTGTGCCTGCCGCTGCTCAGGGGTGATATTGCTGAACAGGTCCTCGCCGAAGCCCTTTTTCCGCAGGTCATCCTCGGACAGGTGGCGTTTGGGTGCCACAAGGGGCGGCTCCATGCGGAAGGTCTTGTAGCCGTTACGGCCAACGGTGATGCCGTCGTGGCCGTCCACCACAACAGGGGCCATGGCTCTGTTGGTACCGTCGCGGTACTCAATCAGGACCTCGTCGGTGGGGAACAGGTCGCCCGCACCGGTGGGAAAATAGCGGTCACGAAGAAAAGAGTGAATCGGTTCCATCTGCTCAACGGCAGACAGCATGGTTTTGGTTTTATACAGGTCAAATGCCATTTTGTAGCCCTCCCTTACATTGCGTTTTCGAGGTAAATTCCGGCAGCACGGAAAGCCTCGATCTCTGCGGCGGTGATAGTGTGGCTGGATGCGACAGCCAGCTTGTTGGCGTTGGCGTGGCCGGACAGGTAGACAAGCGCCTGCACGTCAGCGTCGGTGCCAACCTCAACGTCCTCGGCCAGGATGCAGTTGGCGGTCAGGGTCTCGTTGGATGCGGCAGCAGTGCCCAGGATCACCAGTTTGCCGTCGCCTGCGGTGCCGCCGGACAGTGCCAGAGCAGTGCCAGCCTTGTAGGTAGCAGCAGCAGACAGCTTGCGGATGGTACGCAGGCCAGTGATAACGGGAACGTCAACGCTGTTCCAGATGTTGGCGTACTTCACTTCGCCCATAACTTCGTAGTTAGCCATTGTTTAGCCCTCCTTCTTGTTCTTGGGACGGAAACCGGCAATCATGCTGACTGCCTGGGCCTCGTCGTCCTCTTCTTTTGCCTTGGGGTCGCCGCTGGTAGGATCAGCAGCCACAGCAGCAGCACCGGACTTGGCTGCATCGTCCTCCAGGTTCTTGACGACAGTCGCGCCGATAGCAGCCTGGGCCTGCATAGCCTTGAAAGCCAGCTGCTCAGCGGTCAGCGGGGTATCCCCGTACTTGGCAGCTTTGACCAGCTCCTTGTCGCCGATAGCAGCCTCGATAGCCTCAATGCCCTGGATGCGGGCGCGTTCGGCCTGGATGCCGTCGGCCTTTTCGGATGCCTTGGCAGCAGCCTCGACCTGAGATACCAGGTCGGGATAAGCCTCTCGCAGGGCTTCCATAGTGGTGATCTTGTCCATGTTCTTGCCTCCTGTTTTTGTTTTTGCACTAACCTGCTGGGCAGGCGGTACACTGGGTTCCTGGGCGTTTTTGCCCACAAAAATAGCGGCCTGCGCCGCCGTCATAGTTTTGATGCCAGTAGGATAGGCACCCATGCCACGGGCGGACATAGCCACACCGTTGGACACGATGAATCTTTTGTCTGGGGACAGGCTCATGCTGACCTTGCCCCCACTGTCGATGACCTCATCGGCATAGCCAGCATCGACAGCCTCTTGGCCGGTCATCCAGGTTTCTTTTGCCAGGGCGCTCTTGATGGTGTCCGAGTCAATGCCGGTAGCCTCGGCATAGGCGGCGATAGCTGTCCGATTGTGGGCATCCAGCCGTTTCATCTCAGTTTTGAGGTCCTTCGTTTGAAAGTAGCCAATCAGCAGCGCTGCGGCCTCGTGGATCATCAAGCAGCTACCGGCGTTTACCTTCCTGGGATTGCCAGCCTGGAAGATGACGCTGGCAGCAGAGGCAGCAAGGCCGTCGTTGATGGTCACGACGTTGGCCGGAAGCTCTTTCAGCCGGTTATAGATTGAGACACCAGCGTACAGACTTCCGCCCACGCTGTTGATGTGGACGGTGATGTTGTCCTTGGTCCGCAGGCCGTCCAGGTCTGCAAGAAAGTCGTCCAGGGCAATGAAATTGCCGGGGATAGGCTCACCTGTCCACCAGTCCGTGGGGTGTTCCTCTACGATCTCACCATACATGTTGATTTCGGCGTCATTGTCGCCCACCATGTTGATGGTGTAGGGTCTAAACGGGATCGTTTTGCCCATCGGGTTTTTCCTCCATTCCTTCGTTGTCGTCGGGCGGTTCTGTGGGTTCCACAGGTACAGCCTGTGTCGGCTGGGCGTTCCCACCGGTCGCCGCCCTCAGCTGCTCGTTTTCCGTGGTCAGCTTGTCCACGTTCCGGCTGTACTCGCTGCCGTTCAGCTTGATAGACTCGGCCTCGCGGGTAGAGAATCCATTCTCAACGGCGGTCACAGCAGCAGAAACCTCTTTCGTCGGGTCGAGCTGTCCTTGCGACGGCCCTATCCACTCACTGCCAAGGTACGCCTGCCGGATGATGGGGTCTGTCAGGAATCCAGGCGCAGAGATACGCCCACGGGCCACGGCCTCGGTGAGCCACAACTCGTAGACGGGGCGACAGAAATCGTCTGCCAGCCACTCCCGGCGCATCTTAAAGCCCTTCCAGGCTTCCAGCAGGGCCGCCCGCGACGCTGAATAGCTGGAGCTAAACGACATCATCATAAGGTCGGCGGGGATCTCCAGACAGGCCCCTACCTGCTCCACAATGGCGCGGACGAACGTATCAAAGCCGGTGTTCGGATGGGTGGGGCTGGCAAAAGTAATGTCCTCCCCAGGCTCCATGATGTTCATTGCTCCAGGCCCCAGCTCGTACTCGTTCGGGTCCTTGCTCACCTCGTCCTGGTCGGCGCTGATTGGTTCGTTGAATGGCATGTCGTCGGCCCCGGCCTCGGTTTTCACGAACGCCGTAAAGAAACTCTGCACCACGGCGGCCATGATCTCGGCCTCGGTGTACCGGCGCAACTGGAGCAAGGGTTCTATCGCTTGCGCCAAGTACGGGACGCCCCTGTACTGGTCCGGGCGCTCAGAATCCATGATGTGCAGGATGTTTGGAAGCCCGGTACCAGCCCCGTAGGCCGCCACGCGGACCCACTCGGTCGGGGTCCCATCGTATTGATACGGGTAAGTATTGGCGATATGGTAGGCCACAATAGCCCCGTTCCGGTCTACCTCCACACCGTCATAAATGGTGTTGCCGGTCGTCGGGTTCTTGCCCTTCGTCTGGTTGGCAGTAAACAGGCCGCCGCTTGCTGTGGGCGTCCGCACCCGATCCGCCTCCAGCAGATGCAGGCGCAGGGAATAGGGGGCCAGGGGTGTCACCTTGGCCCGCTTGACAAGGGCGAACACGTCCCCGGACATAGGCCAGGACAGAGCAACAAGTTGCTGCATCCCATAGAAATTGTTCAGGCCAGTGGCGTCACAGGTCTGTTTTTTCTCAGCCCAGAGAGCGAACTCTGCCTGCGTCCTACGCTGCCACGCTTCCGCCTGCTCCTTGGTCATCCCCAGGGTATCCCGGTCGATGGTGCTTTTCAGCCAGAGGCCAGAGCCGACAATGTTCGTCCGCTGCCGTTTGAGGGCTGCCGTGGCAATCGGGGCACCCATGTATAACATCCGGCTACGCTGCCGCAGGGTATAGTTGTTCTGATCAATGTCCTCAGATGGTGCGCCGCTGGCTACACGGAAGCCTTTCAGCGCCTTTTTGGTATAACTCGCCCCGGCCTGAGAGTAGCCCTTCATAACCACGCGAGAGTTGGCGGTGCTTTTAGGTTTGACTTGCGTTCCCATTTCTTCCTCCTTTCTTCGGTTTTATGTTAAAAGCCCGTCGCACAGGCTGATAACCGATGGAATAATCACCAGTCGCGGGGAATCACAGACACAGCCTTTCGGCGGCGTCCTCCGTTGAGCTGTGACTCCAGCTCGTCGATCTCTTTTTCCAGCTTTGCAATGGTGTCCTCCAGTTGCGGAAGATCAAAGCGCGTCAAGTTTCGGCTACCGATTGCGTATGCCTTGACCTGGCCTTTCAGCAGTGCAATGTACGCTTCCTCGGCGGCTGCAAGGGCCTCTTTCTTCCGCTCAAGCCGTAGCTCCAGCACCGTTCTACTCGCCATGTGTAACCCTCCTACCAATCGTCACCGGCGGACGTCCTGCGTCTGACCACACCGCGCCGCCGTGTCTTCTGTTTTAATTCCGTAGAATCCCCAACGCCCCGAAGCCTGCGCTCCACGGCGTCAAGGTCAGGGTCCCAGGACCGGAACGCAGCAAGCGCATAGTTTCGGCAGTCTAGGGCCTCGTTTCGCTCATGCCCCGGCAGCTTCACCCACGCCCAGCGCGTCCGGCCTCGCTCGGACTTCATAACCAGCTTTTCGGATAAAAGCCCATTAAAAAAAGCCACGTCGTAGCCCCGTTGCTCCCCCTTCGGGAAGTGGCAGAACTTCGGACCGGCTTCTTGTACTTTCAGGGCGGCGAATATGTCCGCCTTGCCTGCGTCAACGCCCAGGACGTAGAGCCAAGTTTGGCCCACCGCCTTGCCATTGACTATGATTTTGACCTTGCTTGGCGGCTTGGTGAACGGTATTCCGTCCCCGCCCTGGCCTTTTATAGCAAAGACGCGCTTATGCAGCCGCGCCCTGCACTGAGTATAGACGTGCTGTGTCTTATGCCCGCCGCTGTCTACGAACGTCCGGGCTATGGTCAGCCCTCTATCATCCCGGAACCGGTAAACGTGCTCCAGAACGTCGTCCAGCCGTTCCCAGGGTTCATCATAAGCAGGATCACCCATGATAATGCCCTTTTTGATGCCCCAGGTCTCTCCATAGTGGCCGTGGCCCAAAACCTCGTATTCTAATCTGTCATCCTGCGTATCTACTCCACAAGTCAAGGCCAGAACGCCCTCTGGAAGTTCCACGGGGGTTCCATCTTCTCGGTGGCCGTAGTCTTCACGGCGGCCAAGCATGGTGTCCTCATCCTCCAGGTCTCCGCGATCTTCCCACAGCTCCCCAAGCATAGTATTGTAAACGACTTTGAGTCGCTGCGGGTCTTTTCTGGCAACCAGGAAGGAATAGACGACCTTTGACCACGCCTGCCACGGCGACGAAAAGGCGTTCAGCCAGAACGATCTATGCCCCTTGTCGTAGGCTTCGGGGTTCTCAGCTATCCACTCCGCTGGCTGCCTACGCATTTCGTCCTCGCTGGACAGGCAGCCGCACTCCGGGCAGCTCCACGAAACAGAATTTACGATGTAATCCTTTTTTCTGCCACTTCCGACGGTCTCAAAGTCGAATTTGATGTTGTCGAAAACGATGTTGGAATACTCCCCGCAGTGCGGGCATTTATGGCACCAGCGTTCCCTTGTGCCCTCGTTGAACGACTTGGCAATGGGGCTGGTCTCTTTATCCGTCGGGGTGGATACATCCACCATTTTGGAATTGTAAAACGTCGTCGTCCGGGCCTCAGCAAGCGCCCAGGGGTCGCCCTCGGTCCCTGCCGATAAAGCCCACCTGTCGCGCTCGTCGCCAAGGACGTACTTCGCCGGGGTAGAGGCCAGGCCGCTGGCGCTGTTGGAGCCTACGATGGTCAGCATCCCACCGGGGAAGCTCTTTTGCAGCATGGTGTTGCCACTGTCCCGGCTTTTTATGTCAGCAACCTTCTGCCGCAGCGTCAGGCTATCCCGGATCATAGGAGCAATACGCAGCCGCGAGAATTTCTTCGCGTCGTCAACTGTTGGTTGAATGTATAGGATTGAGCCGGGGTCCTGGTCAATGATATAGCCGATGATGTTCAGCTCCAGCTCGGACTTGCCGACCTGAGATGAAGCCACCAGGCTTATTTTTTCGATCTTCGGGTCGGTGAAGGCGTCCATGATCTCCACTAGGTACGGGGTCCGGGCATTGCGCCACGGGCCAGACTCGGCACTGTTCTCCCTGGACAATACCCTGTGGGCCTCTGCCCACTCGGAAACGGTTAGGTCGGCAGGGGGCGTGTAGTTTGCAAAGGAACGGGCGAAGGTCCGATCAACGGAACGCATACGACGTTTTTTAATCGTCGTCGTCTCCTTGTCGCTCATTCCAGCCCTGCCTTTCCATCACTCGCTCTTTGTATTCGTCAGGGTCGTACCGATATGAGGCAAGCCGCCCAAGGATGTTGTATACTTCCTGTTTCATGCGCTCCGCAGCCTCCGGCGCGGACTGTATCGCGGCCATATCTACGGCCACCTTACCAGGCAGCGCCATAAGCATGGAGCGCAAAAACATAACGTGGTCCGTCGTGATAGCCTCAACGTCAGACGCCCTGTGCAGTTCACCTTTCAACTCGCGTAGCTCCAGCTCGGCCATTTCCGCCTTAGCGACCTTGATTCGCTTCTCGGCCTCCAGCTTTGCTGTTGCCAACTGTGCATCGGTCTGCTTCTTCTCCCGCCCATGTGCCTTGTCGGATAGGTAGGATATGTACGCCTTGATCGTCGGCAGAAGATCATACTTCGTCGGCTTCCCGTGGCCCTTTATGATACCCTCGGCCTTTAGCTGCTCCACTCGGCGGACAGAGACGCCAAATATCTGGGCTATAACAGCCGTCGGTTGTAAGTTGCTCTGTTCTGCCATAAGATCACCCCGCCTTTAGATCATAAAAAACAAGCGTCCTTTCTCTCAGCCATTGTGCTGGCTACGAAAGCGTTTGGTGCTGTCAACCTACACGGAACATCGCAGGTCCGCATATCCGTTACAGCAACCGCCTTTTTCTCCAGAATATCCTCGTCCATGATGTGGCCAAGGACTTGGTACGGCTTGTGGCAGCAGAACATAATGCCGCCTCGCTCATTCATGGCAATCTGGGACCAGGCAGCCACGCAATCGCGCTCCTGGACGCCCAGCAAGTGCCACTTAAAGTTGCACACAACGCGGCTGTCTATCTCTGTAAAATTATTCACGGTCTGAATAATCTCAGCAGCAGAAGCTCTCGCAGATTCCCCAGCATAGGCTTTCCCACCGGTGCTTTCTTCCGGCCTGAAAACGATGTAGTCAACGTCCAAATCCCTGTTGGCAGAAAAGAACTTTTCCACATCTTCCACAGATTTGACCACACACTGGATGCCCAGGGACGTGCCGGGGCTGTTCTCTCGCTTCCATGCTGCATACGCCTGGATATTTTTTCGTGCGAGCTGGTAATGCCGGACGCCCCGGCGCTCGGCGTAGCTATCCTCGTCCCAACCGTCCAGGCTGACCTTGAGATAGTCAGGTTTGATGCGGACCATCCGATTGAAATTCGTGTTAATTCCGTAGTGGATTCCCTGTGACTCCATCCAGGACGTGATCTTCTCGAAATCTCGGCAGACGGTAGGTTCTCCGCCCCCGGTCAGGATAATGCCCTGCACTCCAAACGATAGCAGCCGTTCAGCATACAGGACAAATTCGTCATAGCCCATCGAGTACGCGCCGTCCTCCAGGTTCCAGCGACGGTATGTGCAGTACGGGCAGCTGTTGTTACAGTAGTTGGTCAGAAACACGTCGGCTGTTATGGGCCTGTGGTCTCCGACGATCCTGTCAATGTGCGACAGCATCTTGTCGCCAGTGATTCCTAGCATCAGTCAGCGTCCTTTCTGTATTTTTCGTCCAGGATTTTAGGGACGCAGCACTCCCAGTTGATCCTGTGGTGGATGCGTTTGTGCTTTTCTCCCATCATGCTGACCTTGATGCAGGACGGCATGGAAATGATAGAGTAAAACGTCTTTAGATACGTCCCACTCTCAGAATATGCCTCAGTCATCCCACCGCTCAGAGATTGTGTCTGCAACTGAGTAATGCAGGCATCCGTGATCGTAAAGAACAGGTTCCCCAGGCTCCCCAGTGTGGTGTATGCCGTGACATCCTCGTTCATGGTTCCCCGGAACTCTATCGGGCGGTCAGTCCGGCAGAAAAACGTGTTCATGGCTTTTCGCATCAAGCGTTGCTCATAAGCTCCACCGGCCAAGCCTCCAATGTAGTCACCACCCTGGGCAAACGCCACGGTCAGCGCCCCGGAAGAGTCCAGAAAGTCAATCATGGCCTCGAATAGCGTCTCCAGGTCTTTCCCTGTGGGCGTCAAGTGGGCCAATTTGCTGCCGTCAGGATACCGAAGCATGAAACCGGAGTAATCATCGTCCAACTGGAGAAAATACGTCAGGCCAAGCTCTCGCGCAATTCGGAAGCTCTCGTTCCGGGCGTACAAGATAGCTCGATGCTCGTCGAAATTGTCCATGGTGTCAGTTCTGTCGGCAGCAGCAGCCTTGCAGAATGTGACGACGTGATCCTTCCCGAATTTCTCATAGTAAATCGGAGCCATGGCGTCCTCGTCGTCGATAATCAGGTACCAACGTCCTCTGTACCCCTGCCGCTCCAGGGTCCTGAGCGTGACTACGTTATCAGCCCTGCCATGTGTCAAGATAAAGACAGCAAAGTCGTCACGCACCGTCAGCATCTCCGTCAGCAAGAATGTCCTCAATAACTTTGGACAGGTCTACATAGCCGTTGGCAATCGCCCTGTCCACGTCGATGATTACAAGAGCTGAGTCTTCCATAAGCCCCTGCATCGCAGGGCTGGCGGCGGCATAATACTCGGCAATGTTTCGGTAATTAAAAACGATGTGACGCATGGCAGCGAGTTTCAGGAACTCCCGTTCCTCTTCGCTGATGCTTCCGTCGCTCTCGATGTCGTCCAGCAGGGCCAGGGCCTTTGACTGGTCAAACAGTTCGCTGATTTTTGGGGTCTCCCCGGTAATCTCGTAGTGTGGGACGTCCACCTTTCGGCTGTACTGCTCGGCAGCCTCGGCTTCCTCGGCCACCACCCCAGAGATGAGGCTGGCGATCTCGTCATCCTGAAAGCCGGAAACAGTGGCGTCGTATCCATCCAGTTTCAACTCGGAGAAAATGGCTGCCAGTTTTTCCTCGTCCCATTCGCCGCTGATCTTATTCAGGGCAATGTTCAGGGCCTTCTCGTCCTGCTTGTTGAGGTCCACAACAGCAACGTCGGCCTCCAGGTATCCCAGGTCAGACAAAACAAAAAGACGCTGGTGTCCGCCGATCACAGTACCGTCTTTGTTGACGATAATAGGATCAACGTAGCCAAACGTCTCGATGCTCCGTTTCAGAGCTTCGTACTCAGAGTCCCCAGGTTGCAGCCGTTTCCTCGGATTGTACTCCGCAGGTTTCAGGGCATCAATGCGCCTGCGTTCCTGGTTGATTGCAGCTATGTTCTTCACGGTTGTCCACCTCTTACAGTTCGGCCCGTGGTAACGAAATGGCCGATTTTCAAAATTTCAAAACTAGGCAAAAAATGGGCTCGCGAGCACCACAGTAGCGTTTGACCGTCGGAAGGACCCACGGAAACTTTCTCACGCCTCGCAGAATCGCTTGTGCCGCATTTTTCTTCTCGCGTAGTCAAACTACATTCCCTCGTGTCCCGACGCAGCACAGGGCAGCACAGCGGCCTCGTACAGTGTCCTATCCTTGAGGGGTCCAGGCTCACCAGAATTGCACTGGAGCACAGGGTGGTATTGCCTCGGCTGCTGCCTGGGCTTTCCCCTGCGTGACCCTTACCTGGTTGTGGTCATATATATTCTTGGGAGGAGATATGAGAAATGCCAGAGGGTCACACCCTCTGTGGTGGCTCCCTGCGGGATTGCACCGCACGTAGTTACCTATACGTTGAGGAGCCATGTAAAAAGAGAAAAAGAAAATAAATAAAAGAAAAAGAGAAAAGCAATCTTCAAGCGAGTGCTTTCCCCCATGCGTCCCTATGTGCAAAGTATTTCTCAAGGGCTGCGTCCTCTGTTATCAGCCCATTCTCCAGACGTGTCAGGTCATGCTCCATCTCGATGTAGACATCCGTGAGCTTGATCTTCATTGCCGGTAGCTTTGTCCGCTGCTCAGCATAGGGCAGCGTGTTCATCATGGCATCGGCCAGCTCTGCCAGCACAATGATGAACGCCCAGACTTCCTTCGCCCCATGGCCTTTGAGCCATGCGCCAACAGCTGACACAGTAGCAATGGACAGGATGATCTTGAGCCATAGAGTTATACGCATAGCCCTCTTGGCCTTTGTCTCCACCTGCTTGATCTCTTGCATGTATTGTGCCAGCGTGAGCCTGTACTTAGTCTTGGTGTCCTCCACGTTCCACCTCCTGCGAATAATATCCGCAGGCGTGGTGCTTATTATTCTAGGGATTCTATTTCAGGATCAGCTTTAGGTTTTGCTGTAGGCGCTTCTCCAACCCCTCGTTGATTGCCCTCTCGATGTTGTCCTTGGTTCTGTCACTGGATACCATCTGAGGCAGGGATACAGTCTTGATGACCTCCAGGTCTTTCCGGTTCGTGCTCTTCCGCTGGAATGGGATGGAGCCACCCCCGCCATTCCCCAGCAGCATGATGGGTGAGTGGTCGCTGCTCTTAGTCCCTTGCCGTCGGAGATTCTTCCCGATCTGTTTCCTCTGCTTCTTCGTGAGCTTCTTCACCTTGCCCAGCGTGGACTTGCTGCCCTTGAGGATAGATGCCTTGAGGGTGTAGCCCCTATTCGGTGGCGCGGCCTTTGGCGTCATACCAAAATGCGTGGGGGTCAGCACCCGGCCAGTGTAGACGACCTCTATTGAGTCTATCGTCTCGCCTCGGACGTGGACACCACCGGCTTTCTTTCCACCCTTGCCAGCCTTTGACGGAGTGATCTCGCCCTTCTTGATTCCGTAGACTGCGGCGACCTCAGTCGCTACCCAACCGGGAACACGGGTCCGCATATCGGACATTGTTCGTTTGATGCAGGTCTCAGCCCCTTTACGCATCCCCCGGATCTCTTTGATTACGGTTCCGTAGTTCTCAATACCAGAGCTGCCGCCCATGCTATCACCTCCAACAGAAAAGGCCGCGACAGGTTTCCCCGTGCGGCCTTGCTCCGATGGTTGTACTATACCACGCAAATAAGATTACAAACAACCACAAAAGCTATCATTTACTATCAAACTTTTCTCAGCTCTTGCCGGAGTGCATTTTGCAGGACGGCGGACACATTCAGGCCCGCCTTGTCTGCCTCGGCGTTCAGCCAGGACGGCAGCGACACATTCCGCCGGACGGTCCGCATATCGTTCTGCCTGCGGTACTCGGTAAAGTCAACATCGACGAAGGACACAACGTCACCGGGCTTATGCGCTACGCTCTCAGAGGCTTCCGGCAGGGTTTTCCCTTCGTCCTCCATATCAATTCCCATGATCCCCATGGCGTCCCGCGCCATTTCGATTGCCTCCGCCAGGTCGTCACCCTGGGAGTTTATATCGAAGTCCGGCATATAGGACGTGAAGCCGCCCTCTGCCGCTGGGGTAAAGATAACAGGATACGCCTTTTTCATATGCTTTTTCCCTCCTTGTTTGATGGTGCAGGGGGTGGAGAGGGCTTATTTCAGCCCTCTCCGTTTGATGATTGCTTTTGCAAGGTCTTCTTTGATTTCGCTCTGTCTGGAGACCGGTTCGTTCTCTCGCCCGTTGGTGTAAATATCATGGTTTCCACCATTGCGCTTTAGATACCAACCGTTTTTCTCCAGTAGCTTTATCAAATCTCTGCGTTTCATTGTCTGTCCCCCTTACACTTACTATTATACACACTCAATACACAAAAGTCAATAATTTTGTGTGTATTCTGTGTGTATGAAATCAGGACATAAAAAAGACGCCCTGGCTGGGCGTCCCTTTCAACTTGTGATGTTGTTCAGTGCTCTCGTGTGGAGCCGGTAGGTAGCTACCATATGGCGCTTGTCGTCATCACCGAACAGTTTCAGCGCAACATCTCGCCAGGGCAGGTGCCGTATGTAATTGCCCTCCATGTATCGGAGTCTCAGGACCTCTCGCTCCATCGGGTCTGCGACCGCGTAAATAGCCTGTTCGATGGTCTCCATCTCTACCAGGGCGGCCTCGATCTGCGGCATAACGCGGTCCTCATACTCCATGCGGCGAATGATAGCTCTCTCCATGCGGTCCCCAGAGCCGGGGCTGTGCTGTGACCCGTCGCTTTCTCGCATAGCTGGGATTTTCTCTTCATTTCTCATGCGGGCCAACCTCTCCAGCTGGTTGTCTACCTCCAGCCTGAGAGAGATGTAGGACGCCAGGCGCTCTTTTGTCATCTTGTCTTGTTCCTGCATGAGTCTCCCTCCGAATTATTTCAAAGATTCTTTCAAAACATCGCCAGCTGCTCGTCGGCTGGCATTTTCGTTATCGTGATCTCCACCCGTGGATTTTGCGGGTCGTATAATACCCGGCTGCCGTCGTGGGCTACAACGATTCGGCTGTTATCATCGGCCAGGATACCCGTGGATACCAGCAGGTCGTCGATAGTTGCCAGCAGGTTCAACCCGTCCACGATCCGCCGCGTCTTCATGTAGAACAGGCACCGGACATTGACCTGGCAGTCAATGGGCTTCGGGGGCAGGGGGCGCAGTTGCCACGCCGCCGCCTCAGTGAATTCGTCATGTGCCTTGCCCTGCCTGATCCACTGCTTTTCAAACTTCTTACAGGCTGGGCACCGGCGGCCCGATCCTGCAATCATCAGGCTGTTTTTTTTGGTCCGGGGATCACCCTGGATGATGTATTTGATCTCAGCCATGCCCTGCCCCCCCTGCGGACAACTCAGGCAGAGCCAGACTTGCCGCAATGCTCTGCATCGCCTGGCGCACATCTCCGGGGAGACTCAGCATCTCCCGTTCGCTGGCTGCTCTGGCTCGATAGCTTCTCTGGAAGTTAGACGCCACCACGGAAGAAACGACGTCCGCGTCCATGGCTGCCCACTCCTTGAGCTGGTTCGGGCTACCTACAAGACGCTGGATCACCGGCGGCAGCGCGTCAAATTCTTGCTTGGAGCCATACGTCCCGTTGCTGATAGCTCGGATTACCAGGCTCCAGGCTTCCGCCTCGGTCATCTGCTCCGGCGTCGTGATCTTGACAATGGCCTCCTTGATTGCCCCGATGTGGGGCGGGAAGCCCTTCTTGTCGTTGGCGATGTGGGCTTTCACGGCCAGGGCCACGACCTCGGCGGTATCATCCCGAAACATTTCCTCCCACAGGGCGACCACGCTTTCAGCCTCGTGGCGCGTCATATCGCGGTAATAGGTGGGATAGGCGGCCCGCAGGACGGACATAATAGCAAGTGTCTCTTCTCTGGTCATCGTTTGTCACGCTCCTCGTTCAGCATCTCAAGGAATGGGTTCGAGGTCTGGAAGCCGGTATTGTTCCGCCCGCCTCCGGCTGGTCTTGGACCAGGGCCAGGCCCCATGTCATGGTCGTCGTAGTTTCCCTCAAGGATTTTTGCCATATTGCCGTCCTTGATCATCCAGTCAAACGTCGCCGTCCAGTTCCGGTCGTTGCGGCCTTTCAGGAAACTACTGCCCTCGGCCTTGACGAACACCTTCTTGAAGTCCTCCAGGGTGTAGCCGCTTGTGAACCGGGCCTTGATAGCCTTTTTGCGGCTTTCGGACATGGTCGTACAGCGTGGGAAGGATGAACAAGTCAGGTTGTAGAAATCCTTGATAGCTTCATAGGGAACAGGGGGACGAGGGGGGGCAGGCGGTTCATCCGCCGTCGTACCTTCTCCCTCTATCTCTTCTCTCTTTTCTCTATCTCTATCTCTTCTCTCTATCTCTGTGTTACAGCTTGTTACATCGGCGTTACAATGTAACACTTTTTGCCCTGTTTGCTCAGGTCCAGTGCCAATTTCCAGCGTTTTGTGCCGTTCTCTGAAACGTCTGACACGCTCGGCACCAGACGTTTCACTGCCTATACTCTGCATGGCTTGTGGGAGCGAGAACTCTGTTTCTGACGCCTGTTCAAGCAAGCCCTGGCGCAAAAGATAGTTGACAGTAACACCTACATTTTCGGGATCTTCGTCAATACAAAGGGCTATCTCGTCAACAAAATTGTCCTCCGTACCTTCCCACAGCAGCCGCCCCTCGTTTTTCAGGCTCAAAAGCTGCATTTTGAGATAGATAATGGTGTATGTATCGCCGCCAGCAATCCGTCTCAGCTTCTTAATCTTTGGCTGAGTAAAAAAGTCGTCTTTCAGTTTCAACCAGTAATATTTTTTACCCATGTGGAGTGCTCCTTATGTGTGGGGGCGGGTTTCCCCGCCCCTCTCTGGTGTTATTCTTGCTCGTAGAACTCGGCGAAATCACCGCTGCTGCCGTCCTGGGATTCCTCAGCAGGCTTATACTCGGACTGCTCCACACGGGCCGCATGGTCGGCCTGGAGCCACAACAGCAGCATTTTCTTGGCCTGGCCTTTGATCTTGGACATGAGCGCGTCGGAGATGATCAGCCGCCCATAGACCCGGACGTTGATCTCGTCAACGAGGAACTGGAACACCAGCCGCGCGTCCTTGGATGAAACGCCCTCGGTCGCCTGGGCAAACATAGCCATTTGGGCATCCGGGACAGCGTTGGGGCGAATGGTCAGGGTGATGGGATAGTCGTCAACTGCAAACTCGTGCAGCAGGTTGTTTTCGTCAAGCAACTTCTCCAGCTTCTCTTGCTGGGCCTCGAACTCGCTGAAATAGTCACGGCTCATACGTTAGCCCTCCTGATTGAAAAAGTCGGCGGTAGGATCAGCGGCAGCAAGGGCCTCTTCGACGATCTCCCCGGTATTCTCGTCCACCACAACGGGCGCGGGCGCGGGTTCCTCTGCCGGTGCAGGAGCCTCGTCGTAGTTGTCCACATAATCCACAGAACCGTCCTCATTGATGGTACCCATGTCGCCGTCCATGGCCTTTTGCAGGTCGATGGACATGATGCCCCACTTGGAAATGAGCTGCCGAAGCATCGTCTTATAGGCCATACCGTCGAAGTCCTTGTACCAGAAGGACGAATACTTCCAGAGGTCCTTTTCGGGGATCTCGCCCGCCTGGAGCTTCTCAAAAGCCTTGGCGCTAAACGCCATGCTGTACTTGTCTGCGTGGGCCATCATCTTCTCACGGCTCCAGTACATGGCTTTCTTGAAGCCGTTCTGATACTCGAACATGGCATAGTAGCCGATGGTCGGAAGAGCCTCACGCTCGGTGTCGTTCTCGACCAGGTTGACCTCGATCTCTTCTTCCAGCGGGTCGAACCGAACCAGCTCACCCTGCTTGATCGCCAGGACGTTCAGTTTCTTGTAGTAGCCGGACCGGATAGCCAACTGAATGTAGCCCTTATAGCCCAACTGGAACTGAGCCACTTTGCAGCCGCGCTTCTTGTCCTTGAAGGGGACCATGTAATACTGCCCCAGCTGCGGGGACGGCGACAGCTTGAGGGATTCGCCCAGCATCGCGGCGGACAGGATCGTGGAGTGTTCGCACTCGGACAGCGCCGGGTTTGTGCTGACAGCGGAGATAATGGACGTGATGAACCGCTGTCCATCCCGGCCGCCCACCATTTCGTTGATTCGGTGCTTGATCGCGTCAGAGGTCAGGAACGCGCTGAAAGTCTTGGGCTTGCCGCCTCTGGACTGCACCAGGGAATTGGATACTGCCATGGTTATTCCTCACTTTCTCGGCACCTTGCCGTACTTGATGTTGTTGGTGTTCAGAAACTCCCGCAGGGCCAGCATTTGGGAGCGCGTGACCCATGCCCGGAAGTCCAACTGCATGACTGGCTCATCGCCGTGAGCCGTCTCCCGCGCTTCTGCGGGCTTTTCAGAAGTTGGGTGCTGTTCCATACTGCCGTCGCCTTGCGTGGCTCTCGTAGCGTTCTGAGCTTCCAGATGACGCGCAAACTCCAGCATGTGCTTCTTCTCTTCCAGGATGCGGTCTTTTGCTGCAATAGCGGCTGCTAGGTCAAAATCTTTCGCAAACTCGGCATGAATTTGATGCAGCACATCCGGCGGAACATCCAATTTGTGCAGGGCAGCAAAACCGGAACGGATACGCTCGATCTTCTCAGCCAGGGCCTCAGACACCGCCGTCATGCTGACGGTCACATTCAACCACTTGGGGTCGTGCAGCTTCTCGTAGGGAATGGCCTCGGCTAGGTCGCCGATCATCGGGGTGTATAGCTCAGTCTTGATTCGTTCCAGCTTTTCCTCTCGGCGCTGCCGGTCGTAGGTTTTAATTTGTGCGTCGATCTCTCGGCTCTGGGTTTTGACCATCTCGACGAGTTCCTTGGCCTGCTTCTCGAACTGGTCATAGGGGGCCAGATACACGGCCTTGATTTCCCGGCGGCGGTCTTCAATAGCCTGGGCCAGCTTGTTCAGGGTCGCCCGGTCTCGCTTGGCCTCGGTCACGGTGTCCTCGGTATACACACGGCCCCGGTAGGCTTCCAGACCATCGCTGACCCACTGCTTCAATTCGGCGTAGTTCCACTCGACGGGGGGCAGCGGTTGGGCCTGAGTTGGGGAATAAATTTCAAGTTGCATCACTTTGCTCCTTCTTCGTGGCTGCTGATTACATGACACAGGACATACCGCAGGGAGCCAAATGCCAGACGCTCCAGGGTGCCGGACTTATAGCAATCAGCCATCTCGTCGCAGAACTCGGCTGCCCGTGCCAGTAGTTTGGTGCTGGTGGCGGCGTCGGTATCAATGCCCAGCACGGCGTTGATCTCTTCAATTTTCATGGGTACCTCCTATATTTCTGGGAGAATAAGATCAGGTTCTCGGTCTCCCTTGACGTTCTCGGTCCAGAATCGGACCCCAGCAGCCTCCAGATAAGCCAGGTCGTCGGCCACCTCGGAACGCTCGATGGTGTAGGTCCGGCGCTCGAATCTCGGTTCGTCGCCATATTCATAGCGGAATTGCGCGTGTAGAACGGCGAAATCGAAACCGCTGGCAATCATCTGCCAGAGGACCTGGCAATAGTATTGGTCGGGAATGGCAGGCTTTCCATCTTTCCACCATTTTTCCTTTTGCATCGAGCGCAGAATACTGGTGGTTTTGATTTCCAGGACGCCCTTTCTCCCGGTTTCGACCTCTGTCAGCCTGCCGTCAAGGGTAGCGAATATGTACGGGTGGTCAGGGTGGCGGACCATATCAAAGGCCCCGCCATAGCTCACGACGTACTTGTCCGCATAGTCCAGGGCAAACAGCCGCCGGATCAATGGCTCGGCGTCGTGGCCGTAGGCTACGGCGGCGTTGTTGGAAATGTCCGGGGCTGCGTGTCGCCCAGTTTTCCGCCGCCACAGTTCGACGTTGGAACACCAAGGCGAAAGGCCAATGATAGCAGCAGCCTCGCTGCCTCCGATGCCCTTGGCCCGTTCCTCGTGCCACTGGGCTTCGTTGTTGATTTGTTGTTGTGTCATAGGGCCTCCCGCCTGTATTTCCAGGCCCAGTCGAGCAAGCAGTCCTCGTGGAGAAGATCACCTTCAATGTCGTAGTAAGTCTCGTCGGCTCGGATTTCCTCGCGGCACGACTCACAGATACCCACGACCTCGGATTCCTTCTCGCAGTTCATACAGCCGTCGCACTCGCGGCCCAGGGTTACGCAGGTCATAGCCATGTTACGCGGCCCCCTCGTCACCGGCGGCCTTTTTGGATTCGGCCTCGGCCTTTGCAGCCTCCACAGCCAGCATGAACTTGATGCAGGCTTTCTCCAGCACCTCGCGGCTTGGTTCTTTCCCATGGATGCGGACAATCACATTCCCGTGCCGGAACACGTTCTCTGTCTTCTCCACGGTATTCCCTCCCTTCTCAGCTTGACTTTTTTTCAGGCTTCCGGCGGTTATCGCTCTGCATGAACTCCAGGAAATCGGCCTCGGCGATCAAATAGTCGCGGCCACCCGGACGGCTGGCGCGGAGTTTTCCACTGTTGCACCAGCCCCACACCGTTTTGAGCTTCTTTCCGGTCATGTCGGCTACGTCTTGGCAGGAGTAATATTTGGGCTTCATTTTATTCCCCCTTTATGTTCTTTTTTACTTGCGTTTTGTTCCGTTTTATGCTATTATGCTTTTGCTCCACTTAAAAAAATTACTTGGAGTAGGTTTTGCGGAACTCTTGTTTTTATTTGTTCTCTATGGTGCTATTATAATATATGTTTGTTCCGTTTGCAATAGCGTTTGTTCCTTTTTGTTCTTTTTGTATGGTTCACTAAAACAGGGGGAGTTGTTTGTATGTTTTATACAAAATTCAAGGAGTTATGCGACGAAACAGGGGTGAGGCCAACGGCTGTCGTGCGTAAACTGGGGATCAGTCCGTCATCGCCTGGGCGCTGGAAAGCCGGAGCTGTTCCGTATGGTGAAACAGTACGGAAGATCGCAGACTATTTCGGAGTAACAACAGACTATCTGCTGCACGGAGGCGAACGCTCCATGAGCAACAACATGGGCAACGTGCAAAACTCGGCCATAGTCCAGGGCAGCATAGGGAGCGCCGTCAACGTGAACAACGGGGACCAGCTGCAAGGCAGCGAGGCCGAACTAATCAGCGTCTTCCGTTCGCTTGACAGGAAGGGCCAAATCGCAGTATTGAATTTCGCTTACGAGCAAGAGGAACGGCTGAAATAACAGAGGAAGGGGAATGTGCAGCAGAGATGTACAAGTACGATCTCGTTGCAATGCACGAACGAGCGCAAAAGGCAATATTCGCCCTCCAGCGCAATCAGATTGAAGTGTCGGCCAGAATGGGAATAGATACCAGCATACCGCTGCATAAACGGATGCCGCTGCCCCCGACAGAGGAAAATATCTGCAAGGCTGCGGAAGTCCTCGGCGTGTCGGTTGGCTGGCTGGTGACCGGCGTTCCAGCGACAGAAACGGATCGGTTCGTCATCCAGCAGGTATCGGGGAATATCAATGGAAGTGTGGTGATAAAAGGCAACAGAAACTGTGAAATAGTGGTTAGGAATGCCCCTGCTATGGGCATATAAAAGAAGCCCTGGCATATAGCCAAGGGCTTTTGTTGAAGGAGTATAAAAATGGAAGAAACGTCGAAGTCGAAAAAAACACTCAAAACACTAGGTATCGTTATCATCGCCCTTGTAGTGATCTTCATCGCCCTAGTGGCCGCACTCGGAACGGGTGACAGTGAGACAGCCAAGAACATGACGCCGGAAGAAGCCAAGACCGCTGCCGGAGAGAAGGATCTGGAGATTGCGCGGTCGGTCTGGTCCGCCCAGCAGTACCAGGTAAAACTCGCAGATAAGGTCCAGCAGATGGGCACCGGAGAAACAAACCTGCAAGACGTATACAGCTACGCCGGGGAGGCAAAAGATTTTGTAGGCGGCCTTTTGACCAAAGTTGAGGCATTTGATATAGCTGACGGAACGGCGGCAGAATACCAAGATGCAGCAGCAGACTATCTCTCCACTGTCTACATGATAGCAAGCGACCTACGCGATTATGTGGACGACAATAAGTATTCCAGCCTTGAGGCAGTGCAAAAGAACTTGAAGGTAATTCCGACGGCAGAGCAGCAGTTTTTAGACTCCAGAACAGCGTACCTGAAAGACGCCGGTTTTACAGATGAAGAAATTGCCCAGAGGCCAACCCTCGACAGCGGAGAAAACAAATAACACCAAGAGGTGCAACAGCTATGAAACGGCCTGACGACTATGCTATTTACCTTCGGAAATCGCGCAAGGACCTTGACCTTGAGGCCCTAGGTGAGGGTGAAACACTGGCCCGACACCGGACAGCCTTGCTGGAGCTTGCAGACAAAAAAGGCTTGAAGATCACTAGAATCTACGAAGAAATGGTCAGCGGTGAGTCCATTGCAGACCGCCCGCAGATGCAGCAGCTCCTTGATGACGTTTGCGCCGGAAGGTTTGCAGGGGTCCTGGTCATGGAAGTGGAGCGTCTGGCGCGTGGGAATACGAAAGATCAGGGCGAAGTGGCGGAGGCATTTTCTATGTCAAATACCCTGATTGTCACGCCGACGAAAACCTACGACCCAAACAATGAATTTGATGAAGAATACTTCGAGTTCGGCCTGTTTATGAGCCGCCGAGAGTATAAAACCATCCGCCGTCGGATGCAGCGCGGCTTGATAGAATCTATCAAAGAGGGCAACTATGTGGGTTCCCTTCCTCCATACGGCTATGACATTATTCGGATAAATAAGAAAGAACGGACTCTGAAATTAAATGATCAGTCTCAGTACGTCAAAATGATGTTTGACTGGTTTGTCAATGAGGGACTAAGCTGCGGCCAGATAGCAAGGCGTTTGAGCGAGATGGGCATACCTACACAAACAGGGAAAAGCGAATGGAACCGAGCCACAGTAAAGGACATTCTGCAAAATACGCTGTACACAGGAAAGATCAGATGGAACCGGCGAAAGGTCTCCAAAGAGAAAGGTAGCGACGGGAGAACCATCAAGAGAAAGCGCAGGCTCACACCAGAGGATTACATGGTTGTGGACGGAAAGCACCCGGCCATTGTATCACAGGAAATATTCGACAAGGCACAAACGCTTTTTTGCGGACAGGTGCCGTTAAAAGCGCAGACGACGATAACAAACCCATTCGCCAGACTCATGGTGTGTAAGCACTGCGGGAAGGGGATCAGCTACAATGATTTTGCACATCGCGGCGGACAAACTAAAGGCCGTATGTCTCACAGAACATCGCTGACGTGCAAGGTAAAATCGGCCCCATACGATGATGTTGTGGCTGCTGTGGCCGCTGCACTGCGGGACTACATCAGCGACTTTGAATTTAAGCTGAACAACGACGAGGAAGCCCAAAAGAATAAGCAGCAAGAGGAAATTTTGCGCTCGATGGATGTTGAACTGAAAAAGCTCGAACAAAAGCGAGAGAAACTGTTCGACTTTTTGGAGTCCGGCATCTATACGAAACAGGAATTTATGGAGCGCAAAGGCGTTCTATCAGAGCGAATTGAGGCCATGCAGGGCAGCATCGAGAATATCAAAAAGAGCCTCCCCCCACCAGTGGATTACAGGGAGAAAATCTTGAGAGTATCAGAGGCGCTGAGTGCGCTTGAAGATCCAGACGTACCGGCAAAGGCCAAAAACGACCTGCTGAAAACTGTCGTAAGAAAAATCGAATATGATTGCGTTGATTTCGGTAGGAACAAGGGTGGAGAAGTCCACCTGGACGTCTACCTGAAAGAATAGAAAAAGGCCCCCGGCAACTGCCAGGGGCCTTGCTTATAGGTCAATGTCCAACTCAACCGGGCAATGGTCGCTGCCCATAATGTCACTATGTATTTTCGCGTCTACGATCTTATCCTTGGCGCAGTCATCGACCAGGAAATAGTCTATCCGCCACCCCGCATTTTTCTCCCTGGCATGGAAACGGTAGCTCCACCAGGAATAGGCCCCCTCTTTGTCGGGGTACAGGTATCTGAATGAATCAGTAAAGCCAGCGGCCAAAAGCTCCTGAAACTTCCCCCGCTCTTCGTCGGTGAAGCCTGCATTTTTGTGGTTGGCCTTGGGATTCTTTAGGTCGATCTCGCTTGCTGCAACGTTCAGGTCCCCGCAGACAATGATTGGTTTTCGGCGTTTTTCCGATTTGCATCCTGATGGGGATTCTTTCAGGTCGCCGCAGAGCACGACGGGCTTCTTCTCGTCCAGCGCCTGCAAATGCGCCCGGAACGCATCCTCCCAGGTCATGCGGTAGTCCAGCCGCTTCAGGCCGTCCTGGGAGTTGGGGGTGTAGCAGCAGACGAGATAAAAGCCCTCAAATTCAGCGGTAATGACCCGCCCCTCGTGGTCGTGCTCCTCCAGCCCCAGACCGTAGGTCACAGAGAGCGGCTCGACCTTGGTAAAGATGGCCACGCCGGAATACCCCTTCTTCTCTGCGCTGTTCCAAAACTGATGGTACCCCGGCAGGTCCAGGTCGATCTGCCCGGCGTGGTGCTGGAGCTTGGTCTCCTGCACGCAGAAGATGTCTGCGTCCAGGGCGGCGAACGACGCCATAAAATCTTTTTTCACACAAGCCCGCAGGCCGTTGACGTTCCAGGATATGAGTTTCATGTGTGCTTCTCCTATTTTATGAATTGACGGGTAGCTTGGATAGAGCTTGGATAAAAGCTTGGATAAATTATTTTTCCTTCCCTCGTTTAGTCAAGACCCAGTGTGATATCTGATGGTTTGGGGAATCTGTTTCAATGAGTTCTGCCGCTCGTAGAGAAGCCAGAAGATTTCGTATTTTATTTTTCTTTTGGCTGTCGCTCAAGGAATCCGGAAGCTTATCAAGCAAGAGGTGGTTGAAGTCAGAGCGTTTCCCTTTTCCCCATGTTTTGAGGTAGTCTAAGATCAATTTTTTATAGTACTGGTCGTCAAAACCTTTATTTTTGATGTACTGCGCTTTTTGACCGAGCGTTTCTGCGATCGAGGCCGAGACAAAGAGATGCGGTGAGCGCCCTTCAATCAGGCCTTGCTTTCGCAGTTGTGCTACCTCTCCCCGTTCCAGACGCTTCCCCTTCTGTACGCACTGTAAATATGCCGTTCCTCTGCTAGTAATGATTGACCCATCCATCGCTACTATGCTAAGATACAATTACAATAAGTTGGAGAGAGTCATTGCTTAATCAAATCTGGTAATGTCTTCAAGTACCTCAGATTTTAGACCTATTAGGAAGAGAATTTAAGTGTAACGATCAAGCCTATAATGCCAGTAATTAAGCTATAGAACGCTAGGGCAATCATACCTCCAACATACCAGGGAGAAGACGTAAGAAAGGCAGAGACTATACTTCCGATCCCAAACACGATGAGGTCAACCACTTTAGCTCCAAGATTGAGTGACTTCCACTCTATCATTGTTTCAATAATGTACAGCACGGTTCCAATAGCTAACAAAATAACAGATTGGAAACCAAACCATCCGACTAAAGCTATTACAGCTCCAGCTAAACCAATCAACATAGAAACCATTTTTATTTCCTCCATTGTTTCATTTGTTTTACCATAAAATAAGTAAAGCAAGTTGTATAAAAATTGACATAGTCTATAAATTCTGTTTGGAAAGAATTGAGCAAACTATGTCCAAGAAGATTGTACCGCTAAATAAGAAAGTAATCAAGTGTCAGTTGAAAGAATTGCCCTGAGAAACATAGAAGAGATACCGAATATGTTATTGGAAAAGAAGTCGGCGTTATGGTGGGGACGATTCACCTTTATTAATGAAGATTAATAAAGCTACTGCTACGCTCTACTTTTAAGCGGCGGAAGCTCAAGGTACGCTATACAATCTGAATTATGGACTGCCTATCCACGAAACAGGTTTTGCAGAGAAAAAAAAGTCCTTCAAAATGAAAAACAGGCCTTTGAAAGCCTATTGGTAGGGCTTGAGGTCAGCACACCGACAAGAGATCATATGTTAAACCTGTTCCGATATTGTGGCTTCGATATTAGTTTCGCAAGCCGATGTTATGCGAGTAACTGGGATCACAGCGACACCGGCAACAGAATTGATACGAAAACAGAATCAACGAAAAAGACCGGCGGAATGACATGGGTCACTCCGTCGGTCTTCTTAAAATTTGATAGATATTGACAGAACTCGCTGTCCTATGCTACACTGGCTTCAAGACGTCGTTGTGGTACGGCGGTTAGCCACTTCCCTGAGAAGGGAGGTGATGCAGCATGGGAGACTTCGGAAAGCAATTTCTGCGGTTCCTGATATGCATAGCTATCTTGGTCTACTTACTGGCCATAAAAGCTTGCTGACCGCTTGGCGGACATCCAAGCGGTCAGCGTAAAACCTGACATAACCTTGGGCTAACCGCCGCCACAGCGACGTCCCTTTATGGCCTTATCATAGCATAGCCAACCCCCCGTTGTCAAGGAGACAGACGGGGGGTTGTTTTTGTAGCGGCCCTCAGCCCTTTTCGTGGGCCAGGATGGCGTCTGCCACCGGCTCCAGGTAGTTCTTTTCCAGGCTTTCCACGGCGCCCTGGTCCATGGCGGTGGCCATGGCGGGGTCCATGGGGATCTGGGCCAGCACCTTGACGTCCAGGTCTTTGGCGACCTGCTCCAGGTTGCTCTTGCCGAAGATATAGTGCTTCTCGCCGCAGTTGGGGCACTGGAAGTAGCTGTAGTTCTCGACCACGCCCAAGATGGGTTTGTGCATCATCTCAGCCATGCGAACGGCCTTGGTCACGATGAGAGACACCAGGTCCTGGGGAGAGGTCACGACCACGATGCCGTCCACGGGGATGGACTGGAACACGGTCAGGGGTACGTCGCCGGTTCCGGGGGGCATGTCGATGAACAGGTAGTCCAGCTCGCCCCAGCGCACGTCGCTCCAGAACTGCTTGACCACGCCGCCGAGCAGGCTGCCGCGCCAGATGACGGGGTCGCCCTTGTTCTCCAGCAGGAGGTTCAGGGAGATGACTTTGATGCCGCCGGTGGTGAGCTCAGGGAAGATGCTCTCGCCGTCGCCCACGGCGCGGGTGTTCAGGCCGAAGGCGGTGGGGATGGAGGGGCCGGTGATGTCGGCGTCCATGATGCCGACCTTGTAGCCCTTCTTGGCCATGGCGGAGGCCAGGCAGGCGGTGGTGGAGCTCTTGCCCACGCCGCCCTTACCGGACATGATGGCGTAGACGTGCTTGATGGCAGAGTCCTTGTTCAGGGGCGCGATGAGGTCTTTTGCCTCGGCGTTGTGGTCGCAGCTTGCGCCGCAAGAGCTGCAATCATGGGTACATTCTTCAGACATGGGAATACATCCTTCCTTAAATAATAGTCATAACAGCCTGCGTGGGCCGCAGACCTCTGCGGCCCTGACAGGGCGGGGGGAGTGAGGTCAGAGATCAGGAGTAGTCGTAAATGCCGCCGCCAATGAACTCCCGGATGAGGGACGCAGGCGGGACCAGCTCCGGATCAATGGGATGGAACCCCTGGAAGCCGTCGATCAGCTCCAGCAGCTCCTTCCGCCGCACGTTCTCCTGGGGCACGGCCTCCAGCAGGGGCATGGCGTAGTTCTTCATCACCGACACCTCATAGGGCAGGGAGGAGTCGAAGATGTAGTTGGCCCGGTGCTTGAAGGGGGAGATATAGAGCTTCTCACCCCGCCGCACGTTGGCCCACATGTCCAGGGTCTCGGCCACGCCGGTACCCCGGAAGTTATAGTCCCGCACGGCCCGGCGGGTCAGGCGCATCCAGGTGCCCTTGAAGCGCAGATCCTCCCCTTCCAGCACATTGGAGCGGGCGGAGATATACAGGCAGGTGGCGTCGGGGTTGCGCCCGGCGCACTCGTCGTTCAGGGCGTGGATGCCCTCGAAGATGGCCACCTCGTTTTTCTTTAAGCGCAGCGGCTCACCCAGGCGGTCGTTGCGCATCTGGCGGGCAAACTCGAAGCGGGGCACGATGATCGTCTCCCCGCGGGAGAGCTTGGCAAAGTGGTCATTGAGCAGGTCCATGTCCATGCACAGAGGGGACTCGAAATCAATGGAGCCGTCCTTTGTCCGGGGAACGGTCTTGGGGTTGAGCGTCTTAAAATAGTTGTCCATGGAGATGGTGTGGGACAGCACACCCCGTTTTTCCAGCTCTTCCTCGATCTTCAGGGCGGTGGTGGTCTTGCCGGAGCCGGAGGGACCGGACAGCAGGACGATGGGGCTTGTCGAGAGATTGTTCAGGATGGTGTCCGCTGCCTGGCTGACCTTGTTGGCGTACTGAGCGTCGCACGCCTCCAAAAAGCCCTTCACATCCTGGTCGATGCGACGGTTGATCTCTTGCAGCTGATAGGACATTGTACTGCCTCCTTTCAGGCACGTCAAGAAAGTTTTGCACAAAACGTCATATTTTTGCGAAAATCTTGTGTTTTTATCAGGTTCAGGGAGTCGCTTTACCAAGTCCAGCTGGATTTTTCGGCTTGAATGGCCGCGGCGTTCTGCAAATATTCCTGGGGATACTTGGGGTTGGCCAGCCGCCGGACGGCCCTGCCGCCGATGGCCTTGGTCACGCCCCCGGCCCCCAGGGAGAGGACGGTGTGCAGCTCCTCCATCATGCAGATATTATACGCATTTGCCCAGCCGGGCTTGCACCAGCCCACGTTTTCAAAGGACCCGGACATGAATTTCTGCCGGTAGAGATAGTAGGGCTGGTACCCCGCCGCCCGCAGGGCGGACCAGGCAAAGTCCAGCATGTGGGCCACGTCCTCCCCGCTGGGCAGGGTGACGTTTTCCTGGCGCAGCCGAGCGCCCTTTTTCAAGGCCAGGGTGTGGACGGTGATGTTTTCCGGGTCCATGCCGATCACTTCATCCAGCGTGGCGGCAAAGCCCGCCGGCGTGTCCGCCGGGAGCCCGGCGATGAGGTCCATGTTGATGGCCCCCACGCCGACCTCTCTTGCCAGGGCATAGGCCTGCCGGATGTCCTCCGCCCGGTGGCTCCGGCCGATGGTCTCCAGCACGAGGTCCGACATGGTCTGGGGGTTTACGGAGATGCGGTTCCCGCCCCCGTCCCGGATGGCCTCCAGCTTTTCGCGGGTGATGGTGTCCGGCCGCCCGGCCTCCACGGTGAACTCCGTGCCGGGGGCCAGGTCGAACGCTGTGTGCAGGCGGTCCAGCAGGGCTTTGAGCTGGTCAGGGGCCAGCGTCGTCGGCGTTCCGCCGCCGATGTAGACGGGCCGCACCGTCTTCCCCGCCCGCCGGGCGGCCTCCCCTGCCGCGTCGATCTCCCCGAACAGGGCCTCGAGATACGCCGGGATGAGCCGGTTGGCCGAGCCGGACGCCGAGATGAACGAGCAGTAGGCGCAGCGGGTGGGACAGAACGGGATGCCGACGTACAGCGAGATCTCTTCCGGTTGTAAGCTCCGCTTGACGGCGAGACTGGCCTGGGCGCAGTCCATCGCCAGCTGCCGCCGGACGGGAGAGACATGGTAGTGCTTCAGCATCGCCTCTGCTTGGCGGGGGGTGCTCCCCTCCTCCATGGCGCGGGTGGGCAGCTTCACCGGCCGCACACCGGAGAGCATCCCCCAGGGGGGCTCTTTCCCCAGGCAGTCGATGGCGGCCAGGTAAAAGGCCCGCTGTAACGTCCGCCGGGTCAGGCGGGTGGCCACCACTGGGTCGTCCGCCGGAAGCGCTGCGGTCCGCACCCGGCACATGCGGGTGTAGACCTTCCCCTCCCGCCGCAGGACGGCCCGCGCCGTGCACCAGGACGGGCGGCGGGTGAACTGAAGCTCCAGCGCATTGTCCCCGCCGGGGGGCGTGACGGCCGGGTCGGGGTAGACCGGCCGCTCCTGGGGAAAGAGGGTGAGCATGGTCTGCTCCACGGCGTACTTCTCCTGGTGGCCGGTGAAGTAGAGGTTCATCGCAGGGCGTCCCGCACGAAGGGATTCCCGGCCCGCTCTGCGTCCAGAGAGGTGGTGCTCTCATGGCCGGGACACACCCGCAGGTTACCCTCCAGGGACACCAGACGCTTGAGGGACTGGAGGATCTGCCCGTAGCTGCCGCCGGTGAAGTCCGTTCGGCCGCAGGAGCCGGCAAAGAGTGTGTCTCCGCAGAAGAGGACGTCGCCCACGCGATAGGTCACGGAGCCGGGAGAATGGCCGGGGGTGTGCAGGACCTCGATGGGGGTCCCGCCGAAGTCGATGGTGTCGCCCTCTTTCACGGTGTGGATGTTGTCCACGGGGCCCAGCAGCATATACTGGTCCCCCGCCCCGGTCCAGTTGACCTCTTTCTCGTGGACATAGACGGGGATGCCGGGCCATTTTTTCAGCAGGCCGGGCACGCCCAGCACATGGTCAAAGTGACCGTGGGTGATGAGGATCATGGTCAGGGTCAGGCCCGCCTTGCGGATCTCCTGGTCGATGTCGTCCGGCTGGTCGCCGGGATCGACGACGGCGCAGATCTTGGCGTCCGTATCCTCCAGCAGGTAGCAGTTGGTGCCGATCTGCCCAACGCGCATCCGTTTGATTTGCAGCATAAGTTACCTCGTTTCCTATTGTATTTGATGAGAGTTTACAGTTCGATACAAAGGGTCACGGGACCGTCGTTGACGGAGGAGACGGCCATGTCCGCCCCAAACGCCCCGTGCTCCACGTGGAAGCCCCGGTCCCGGCAGCAGGCCATAAACTTCTCGTACAGCGGGATGGCCACCGCCGGCGGCGCGGCCTTGGTAAAGCCGGGGCGGCGGCTCTTCAGGTCGGCGTACAGCGTGAACTGCGACACCACCAGCAGCTCGCCTCCGGCGGCGGCCAGGTTCAGGTTCATTTTGCCAGCCTCATCGGAAAAGACCCGCAGACCACAGATCTTATCGGCCATTTTGTCGGCCAGCGCCTCCGTATCCTCTGGACCGACGCCCAGCAGGACCAGAAAGCCCTTGCCGATCTTTCCTACCGTCTCCCCTTCGATGGCCACCGAAGCGGAGGAGACTCTTGTCACGACTGCCCGCATAATAAAAGTTATCCCCCTTGTGTGGATTTCTCGGATCATCCCTCTTACGATTAAATAAGAGGAAGGCGGTTTTCAGTATAGCACGAAGGGGCGGAAGTAGTCAACGCTATCCAATTTCAAAGCATCCTCACCCAAACCAAAACGCAAGCCGAAGAAAGCCGCCATGCATCCAGAAACGAATGAAAAACGCATGAATATTCACACCATGCAGCCGTATACAAAACGTAAAACCAAGCGATATTACAAATGGTATACAAGACGCAATCAGTTGACAAACCAGCGAACGGCTTTGTCAACCAGATGGGAAACGCTTGTCATTCCAGGCTTTTTTCGGGGTTCTCCCCGTTTTCGGCCACAAAAAAACCCGTCCGGACGCGCTTCGCGCGCCCAGACGGGCTGAGAGTTTTCTCAAAAGTCCCAGGGGACTTATCTGTCTTTGTATCGCTCTTCCAAAACCTCGATCATCCGGGCCACACAGCTCTCATCGCAGGAGGGCAAGACCAGATCCGCGACCTCCCGCACCTCTGGGTAGCTGTTGGCGGGGGCGAAAGACTGGGCCGAGACGGAGAGCATGGGGATGTCGTTGAGCCCGTTTCCGATGCAGTACAGATCCTTCTGCTCCACCCCCAGATGCTGGGCCAGCCACAGGACGGAAAAGCCCTTGTTGGCCCCTTTCGCCGTCACCTCCAGGAGGTTCCGGTTGGAGAAGGTGGCCTCATAGATGTCCGACCAGCGGCTGAGCAGATACTCCTGGGCCTGCTGGAGGACCGCAGTGTCCGGGTGCTGTAAGATCACCTTCAGCCAGGGCGTGGGCATGTCCTCGATGTCCCGCCGGCGGCCCCGCAGACGGCAGCGGGTCAGATGACGGTAGGTGATGACGTTGGGCCGGAAGGCGTAGACCTCATCCTGGTGGTAGGCCTCAAAGCCCAGCTCCGGGAAGGCCGCGCAGAGCTTGGCGATGTGAACGGGCGCCCGCTTGGGCAGGAACTTGAGCCAGAGGCTCTCCTCTTTGGCAAAGTCGTAGATCGACGCGCCGTTGGAGAGGATCACCGGGGCGTTTACCGGCAGCTTCTCCCGCTCCATCTGGATCACGAAGTTGATGTAGGACCGTCCGGTGGAGATGCTGAACAGCCCGCCCTCGGCCAGAAACCGATCAATGGCGGCGCGGTTTTCCGGGGAGATGGTCCCCTTGCTGTCGTAGAGTGTATCGTCATAGTCCGTGGCCAGCAGAACGCCGGAAAACTTTCCCATAGGCTCCTCCTTTCGGTCGTAAAACAGGGGTATTTGCTTCAAGAGTTTTTATTTTATACTAGGCGGCTGCATCTTGTCAAGACGGCCTGGAAATAGTCCGGCAGCGGGCAGGATACGGTGACCTGCTCCCCCGTCCGGGGATGCCGGAAGGTCAGCCGCCGGGCGTGCAGACACTGCCCAGCCAGCCCAGGAAAGCCCTTGCGTTGCCCGCCGTACACCGGGTCCCCCAACACGGGGTGACCCAGCGCAGCCATGTGCACGCGGATCTGGTGGGTCCTGCCGGTCTCCAGGCGGCACTGGATGTGGGTGTACCCCGGATACCGGGCCAGCACCGTCCAGTGGGTCACAGCCCGGCGGCCATTCAGGTGATTGACCGCCATCTTCTTCCGGTCTGTGGGGTGCCGGGCGATGGGCAGGTCCACCGTCCCGCTGTCCTCCCGGAGGTTGCCCACCACCACGGCCTCGTATTCCCGATACAGGCTGTGGTCCTGGAGCTGCTCGGCCAGGGCCAGGTGGGCTGCGTCGTTCTTGGCGGCGATGATGAGGCCGCTGGTGTCCCGGTCGATGCGGTGGACGATGCCGGGCCGCAGCTGGCCGTTGATGCCGGAGAGGCTCTGGCCACAGTGATACAGCAGGGCGTTGACCAGGGTCCCGTCCGGGTGGCCCGGCGCAGGGTGGACCACCATGCCCACGGGCTTGTTCACCACGATCACGTCCCCGTCCTCATACACCACGTCCAGCGGGATATCCTGGGGCACGATCTCCACCGGCGTGGGGTCGGGGATGCACACGGCGACCTCATCCCCCGCCTGGAGCTTGTCGTTTTTCTTGAGGGCCTTGCCCCGGCGGAGGACTCTCCCCTCCTCCAGCAGCTTCTGGGCGGCGGAGCGGGTCAGGCCGTCCAGGACCCCCGCCAGATATTGGTCGGCCCGCAGGCCGCTCTGTTCTACGGTGAGGGTGACGTTCATGGCTTTTCCTCCGGCTTGGGCTCCTTGCTGTATGTGAAGATCACGTGGATGCACAGCAGCACGCCGCCCACCACCACGCCGATGTCCGCCACGTTGAAGACGGGGAAGTTCATAAACGTGGTGGCGAACATATCCGTCACGAAGCCAAACAGCAGCCGGTCGATGAAGTTGCCGACTGCGCCCCCCAGCAGCAGGGCCAGGGAGAGCATGCCGATGGGCTTCGGCAGCACCTTTTTCGCCAGCGCCGCCGCCAGCAGCACCGACACCACGCCGGAGAGCAGCGCCAGCACCCAAGTGTGCTGGTTGAACAGCGAGAACGCCGCCCCGGTGTTCTGAAGATACGTCAGGTCCAGCCCCGGCAGAAACGACAGGGAGACATGCAGCGGGATGCTGGTCCGGACCAGGTATTTCACCACCTGGTCCACCACCACCACCGCCGCGGCCAGGACGAAGTAGAGAATGGGCAAAGGGATTCGCCTCCTTGTAAAATTAGATCAGGTACCGCTTCACCAGCGGCACCTTCCGCAGCACCAGCCACGTTACAAACCCGCACACCACCAGCACCACCGTCTCCGCCGGCGCTGACCACACCGGGTTCAGCGCCCCGGTGTAATACCCCGCCTTCATCAGCAGGTCCAGGAAGAACAGGTGGACCAGGTAGATGCAGAAGGACGCCTTGGAGAGCGCCGTGGTCACGGCCCTCCCCCGTGCCCCCGGCTTGCCGTAGAGACACAAGCCAAACAGCCCCGCGGCCTCCAAAACCACTCCGGGGGCGTTTCCCTGGAGCAGGGTCCAGCACAGCTCCCCCCGGCGGAGAGACAGCGCCAGTGTCCCGAAAAACGTCAGCGCGAAGCCGCCCAGATACAGCAGGGCATAGCACTTGGCGGGCAGCTTCTTCCCCTGGGTGTGGAGCAGCCAGCCCAGCACGCCCAGCCCCACGGCCATGCCGGTAAAGCGCATGCTGTACTCCCGCACGGTCCCCTCCGTCAGGGAGAAGGGCCAGAAGGTGAAGAGAACGGGCAGCACGCTCCCGCAGAGCAGCCACAGGGTCAGGCCATAGGTCAGCAGGGTCTTGCCCGCCTGGGCCGTGAAGAGCCGCGTCAGGGGCAGCACGGCGTACACCAGGAGCAGGAGGACCAGGTAATACAGATGGTCCCGGTGCCGGAACTTAAAAAACTCCCGGATGGCCCAGGACAGCCCCGGCCAATTCATGTCGCCTTGGAGCAAAAGCCCCCAGACCAGATAGGCTGTGGCCCAGAAGACCAGGGCGACGGCGATGCGAAACATATACTTGCCCCACAGGGTCTTCAGGGGCAGGTCGCGCCCAGGGTCCAGAAACAGCGCCCCGGAGCACATGAGAAACAGCGGTACGGCGCACCGCAGCAGCGAGCTCCAAAAGAGATTCGCCGTCCACGCCGCCGAGCCAAAGGCCCAGTTGAACCCGCCCACGGCGGTGGCGTGGATGAGCACCGTGCCGAAGATGGCGACGGTCCGCACCAGGTCCAGGTCCAGCTGACGGGCCTGGGATGGGAGAGACACACGGTCCCCTCCTCTCTGTCTTTAATTGGGGGACATGGACAAAACTGCGGCCGGCCCTTCGGCCGGCCGCAGGAGCATGTCTGAGCTTGTAGGGGTACGTCTTACACCAGAGACTGGATGGCCTTGGCGCAGCGGGGGCACAGGCCCTCGGCGTTCACGGTGGGCAGGACCTTCCAGCAGCGCTGGCACTTGCCGCCCTCGGCGGTCTTGACGGATGCCTGGATGGCGTCGCCCACGGTGACCTCCACCTGGGAGACGATGAGCAGGTCGGCCAGCGCTTCGGCGGGCATCTCGGCCAGGAACGCATCCTCGGCGGGGACGGTCAGGACGATGTCGGCCTCCAGGCTCTTGCCGATCTTCTTCTCGGCGCGAGCGGTTTCCAGGACGCCGTTGACCACGTCGCGCACGGCGATGATCTTGTCCCACTGGGCCATCTCATCGGCGCTCAGGGCGTAGTCGGCGAAGGGCTGGTTCATGTCGTTGAAGACCACGTTGCGGCCATCGACGCCGGCGGCGTGGGGCATGGACTGCCAGATCTCGTCGCCGGTGAAGCACAGCACGGGGGCCATGATCTTGGTCATGGTGTCCAGGATCAGGTACAGGGCAGTCTGGGCGGAGCGGCGGGCCAGGGAGTCCTTGCCCTCGCAGTACAGACGGTCCTTGATGATGTCCAGATAGAAGTTGGACATCTCAACCACGCAGAAGTCGTTCACGGCGTGGGTCACGACGTTGAAGTCGTAGTCGTCATAGCCCTGGAAGCACTTCTGGATGAGGGCGTTGAGGCGGGTGATGGCCCACTTGTCCAGCGCCAGCATGTCGGCGGGTGCCACCAGGTTGTCGGGGGCGAAGCCGTTCAGGTTGCCCAGGCAGTACCGGGCGGTGTTGCGGAACTTCAGGTAGTTCTGGCTCAGCTGCTTGAAGATCTTCTCAGAGCAGCGCATATCTGCGTGGTAGTCGGCGGAAGCGGCCCACAGACGGATGAGGTCTGCGCCGTACTTGTTCATGATGTCATAGGGGTCCACGCCGTTGCCCAGGGACTTGTGCATGGCCTTGCCCTCGCCGTCCACGGTCCAGCCGTGGGTGATGCAGGTCTTGAAGGGGGCCTTGGCCACGCCCGTGGAGCCGACGGCGGTCAGCAGGGCCGCCTGGAACCAACCGCGGTACTGGTCCAGACCTTCCATGTAGACGTCAGCCGGCCAGAAGCCCTGGTCCTTCTTCATGGAGGCGAAGTGGGAGGAGCCGGAGTCGAACCAGCCGTCCAGGGTGTCCTCCTCCTTGGTGAAGCCATTGGACTTGCCGCAGTGGGGGCAGGTGAAGCCGGCGGGCAGGATGTCGGCGGCGTCCTTGGCAAACCAGGCGTTGGAGCCTTCGGCGCCAAACAGGTCGCTGATGAGCTGGATGGTCTCGTCGGTCACGATGGGCTTGCCGCAGTCGTTGCAGTAGAAGACGGGGATGGGCAGGCCCCAGCGGCGCTGCCGGGAGATGCACCAGTCGGCACGCTCGCGGACCATGGCCTTCATGCGCTCCAGGCCCCAGGCAGGCACCCAGCGGACCTCTTCGCAGGCCTCGCAGGCGGCGTCCTTGAAGGTCTCCACGGAGCAGAACCACTGCGGGGTGGCCCGGAAGATGATGGGCTTCTTGCAGCGCCAGCAGTGGGGGTAGGAGTGGACGATCTCTTCGGAGGCGAACAGAGCGCCGCTCTCCTTCATGTCGGCCAGGATGATGGGGTTGGACTCCTCGGTCTTGAGGCCGGCGTACTTGCCGGCGTAGTCGGTGTGGCGGCCCTGGTCGTCCACGGGGACCACCATGTCCATGCCGTAGCGCTTGCAGGTCTCATAGTCGTCGGCACCGAAGCCGGGGGCGGTGTGGACGCAGCCGGTACCGGAGTCCATGGTGACGTAGTCAGCCAGCACCAGACGGGAGGTCTTGGGCAGGAAGGGGTGGTCGGCCAGCATGTTCTCGAAGAAGGAACCGGGGTGGGTGGCGACGATCTCGTAGCCCTCGATCTTGCCGACCTCCATGACCTTCTTCACCAGGGCCTCGGCCAGGATGTAGACCTCGCCGTTGGGGGCCTTGACCAGGGCGTAGCTCTCGTCGGGGTGCAGGGCGATGGCCAGGTTGCCGGGCAGGGTCCAGATGGTGGTGGTCCAGATCACGAAGAAGAGCTTGCTCTTGTCGAACTCACCCAGCTTGCCCTGGTCGTCGTGCATGGGGAACTTCACATAGACGGTGGTGCAGGGGTCGTCCTGATACTCGATCTCCGCCTCTGCCAGCGCCGTCTCGTCGTGGGGGCACCAGTACACGGGCTTGAGGCCCTTGTAGATGTAGCCGCGCTGATACATGCGGCCAAAGACCTTGACCTCTTCCGCCTCGAAGGAGGGGTTCATGGTGAGGTAGGGGTGGGCCCAGTCACCCAGGGCGCCCAGGCGCTGGAAGCCCTCGCTCTGCACGTCCACGTAGTGCTGCGCGAACTCATGGCAGGCAGAGCGGAACTCGGTGACAGGCATTTTCTTGCGGTTGAGCTTGTTCTGCTTGATGATGGCAGACTCGATGGGCATGCCGTGGTTGTCCCAGCCGGGGATGTAGGGGGTGCAGTAGCCCCGCATGGCGTGGGAGCGGACGATGATGTCCTTGATGGACTTATTCAGGGCGTGGCCCATATGCAGGTTGCCGTTGGAGAAGGGAGGGCCGTCGTGGAGGGAGAAGCGGGGCTTGTCCGCGTTCTTCTTCAGCAGCTCTCCGTAGACGTCCAGCTTCTTCCAGCGCTGGAGCATCTCCGGCTCCCGCTTGGGCAGACCGGCCCGCATGGGGAAGTCGGTTTTCGGCAGGTTGATGGTTGCGTTGTAATCCTGAGACATGGTTGACTGTTCACTCCTTATTCTCGTAACCCCCCGCTGGAGGCGGGGGAGAATATACTATGTTCTCGTGGGGGGGAAGGGATCTCCCCCAGACGGCAACAGAACCTGCCCGGAAATCCGGCCAGGTTCCGTGGTGCAGTTGCGGTTGTTTATTCGATCTCGTAGTCCTTGCCGAACTTCACCTGGTCAAAGACGCGGGTGTCGCCCACGTCGCTCTTGGATGCGGGGGCGGCGGGCTGCTCGGCGGGGGTGTCGAAGATCTTGGCCATGGAGGCCTCAATGTCCTGGGCGACCTTTTCCTGCTGCTCCGGGGGCACGGTGACCACCGGGTCCTTGGCCGGGGCGGCGGGCTTGCTGCCGTCGGCGTTCAGGCCGGAAAGGCTGCCGATGTATTTGATCTGGGCTGTGTACAGGTCTTTCAGCTGGCCGATGTAGGTGGTGGTCGAGGCGCGGGCGGCGTTCAGGCGGGCCTGCTCGTTGGCCAGGTCTTTTTTCACCTGCTCCAGCTTGGCCAGCACGGCCTGCTCTTCCTTGGCCATTTCGGCCCGGACGGCCTTGCTCTTTTCCTCCACAGAGGCGGCGATCTGGTCAATGGCGGCCTGCTTTTTGGCTTCGCCTTCCTTCACCATGGCGTCGGCCATTTTTTGGGCGGAGTGAAGGGTCATCCGCATGGCGTCCTCCGTGGCGCGGTATTCCTCTACCTTCTCCACCAGGACCTTCATCTTACTTTTCAGGGAGGCGTTCTCCTGGTACAGCGTGCGGTAATCCTCGATGAGGCTGTCCAGAAAGGCGTCTACCTGAAGCATATTATAGCCGCCGAAGGAGGCTTTCGGAAACACATGGGATTCCGCTTCCTGGGGTGTTAACATGGTCGGTCACTCCTATCCCTATCTTTCTATTTATGGTCCGGCGCGGCCCGGGATCAGACGTACACGCCGTTGTTCTCCAGCTCGTCGATCAGGTCGCCCATGATGTCCACGGAGTACGGCGTGATGATATAGGTGTTGGCCGCTACCTTCTTGATTTTGCCCTCACCGGCGTAGGCCACGCCGGACAGGAAGTCGATCAGCCGCCGGGCCACATCCTTGTTGGTGGATTCCAGATT